>ERZ772974.1040-NODE-1040-length-18790-cov-3.287216_pt1 | contig 18790 bp, 22 predicted proteins | sample MGYA00580671_ERZ772974 | MGnify/ENA primary metagenome ERZ772974 (study PRJEB29015, sample SAMEA2738065) | human oral metagenome | biome: human oral; feature: human-associated habitat; material: saliva | place: China | collected 2218 ... | reverse complement strand
TGGCACAATCTTGCCATGACTCCAAGCCTTTTCCTCCATTGTATCACCTCATTTTTAAAAACGAATCTATTAACTAATCTATTATACCATTTTATGCACTTTTTTTCTATCTTTTTACATAAAAATTTCAATATGCTCAAATATAAACACTTGTGAACGTATATATTGAATAAATATTCTCACAGTTTTGTAGCTACCTGTCCAACATCATCGTATTCAATCGATTCATACGAAATTGCTCTACCACCTCAATCATAAATCGTTCATCATGGATAGGATTCACATCCATTTTGAATAAATGTGAATCACAATGACAATCGCTACAGCCAAAGCCTTTCACCTCGTCTACGCTAATAGCCTTCATCGCCTTCGCCAATTCGCATTCTAAATCACTAGAACTGCGAATCGGTAAAGCTGCTACAACAGTACTAACACTTCGCAAATAATCTAAATGCCAATGTTTCTTTTTCCGCTTCCGTTTGTGACGTTCAATACGTTTTTCTAAATTGGCTTTCGCTGACCCTACATACACATAATAACCGGGTTCAAAGTACATATCTCCTTTACTTCCAATAGTTAAGGTCACTGGCTCTTCCACCTGCAACACCATGAGGTAATCGCCTCGGTCCTCTGCTTCTATGCGCACAGCCACATCATTGTACAGGCACTCTCGTACCACCGTAGGCCTGTGAAACTCTGAAGTCCACTGTAATGCCATGGCCTTCCAATCTAATTGTGGTGCCACCTCAATAAATGTCTTAGTAAATTCCAAATCCGTGTGAAAGTCTGGAGAAAACCACAGAGCTCGTCCCCATTGCACTAAGAATAAAATACCTGTACGATATCCCTCTTGCTGTAATTCTTGCAAATGTAGTAAGTGCTTTCGACCTCGCTCTGTCACCGCATCAGGAAACATCGCCCCTTGATCGCCAAATAGTGTACAAGATTTTACTTCCAGTAAAAAATGTTCGCCCTTATCATTAGTGAGTAATAAATCAAAGCGGCTATGACCGACTGTGTATTCTCGTCGTACCACTCGCCATTCTTCCCATCCAGGAATCAGTTGTTCCTCGATCATGTACTCTGCCATGTCATTACAATAATTAGTGTCCAACATAATGGGAACACCCTCTCGTTCAATACCGATGACACGATATTGTGTTTTCGCACCTTCTTTTGGATGATGCACCACATACATCTTCACCCCTACAAAAAGAAGTTCCCACATACGACCTGGATTCGGTAAGTGAGCAGCTATGATTTGTCCCTGTAATTCTAAATGGACCACAAATCGATTAGGTCTCTCTACAAAGGTAGCAGTCTGTATATTTTCATATAATACTTTCATATATATCCTTATCTTTCTTTTCTATCACTTCATATACAATAGTGAATTCCTTATAACACTTATGGGCTTCATAAGGTATTTAGCTAATGTATTTTCAACTAGTTATATATAAATTAAACCACATACTAAGATGCTATAACTAACTTGAATAAAATACTCTATAAATATTTTTTACCAACCATATATACACTATTTGTGGATAATTCTGTGGGTATCTTGTGTATACTCTGTGTGCAACTTCTAAGTATTGCAACTATTATACCGAGCTGTGGATAACTATGTGATTATCTTGTGTATATTCTGTGTGTAATACGTAACTAACTATATTTTACATTTATTTTTCTCTTAACTTAATCACTTTTTGTGGATAATTCTGTGTGTAACTTTAAATTTTCAGTGTATAAGCCGTGTATTATTTGTGAATAAAAACAGTTGCCTCGGCTACATACAAGATTCACTTCTTATAGTATACTAAGAGCATAGGCTTTCGCCTAGTCATATATAATATTTCATAACTTTGACATACATAAAAATTATCAACATTTACTCGATACTAAGGAGATACACATGGCACAAGTGGCAGGCAATTTACAGCGTATCCGTAATGGAAAACGCACCTATGCGATTACCCCTCGCATACCTGGTGGTTTCGTACAACCACAAATGTTACAAAAATTTATCGATGTGGCAAACACATTCCACGCAACTTTAAAGATTACAGGTGCACAACGCATCATGATTACCAACCTAAATGCAGAAGATGTGGACAAAGCATGGGCAATGCTAGGTATGGAACCAGCACACACTGTATCCAATCGTGTGCGTTCTGTAAAAATTTGCCCTGGTACAACATTCTGTAAACGGGCAAAACAAGACAGTGTTCACTTGGGCATGCAATTAGAACGAAAATACATTTCTAAAGAAATGCCGTCCAAAATGAAAATTGGCGTATCTGGCTGTCCTAACTCTTGCTCCGAAGCGATTACCAAAGATATCGGCGTTATCGGCAACGATCAGGGTTGGCAGATCTATGCAGGTGGTAGTGCTGGCGCTCATCCACGCTTAGGCGACTTAATCACAGAAGTAGCTACTGAAGAAGAAGTACTCACTATCATCGATCGCATGATTGCCTACTACAAAGAAAATGCCCAAATCGAGCGTATCGGCCAATTCATTGACCGCATCGGTCTCGACGCATTCCGAGCTGCTGTGTTAGATACAGTGGATTCCCCAACATCTGCTACTAAAGCATCGGCTGAACCAGTGGTCAAATTACCAGGTCAAGGTAATGCAGGACTTGCAGAAGCTGCTGCACCTGCTAACGACAAAGGAGCTACTCCACTTTCACCGGGACAACTCATTACAAAAGATACTATCGTTCGTCATATCGTCGACGTATATCCAGAATTGATTCCTATTTTACAATCCATGGGAATGGGCTGCCTAGGCTGTCCTTCTTCCACAGGGGAACCTCTATGGCAAGCGGCAAATATCCACGGCATGGATATCGATGAATTAGTAGCAAAACTCAATGCAGGTCGTAATATATCTGAAATTGCTATTACAAAAGATTCCATCATTCGTGATATTATAGATATGTATCCACAAACGGTACCTGTGTTACAATCTATCGGTATGGGTTGTTTAGGCTGTCCATCCTCCACAGGAGAACCTATCTGGCAAGCTGCCAACATTCACGGTATTGATGTGGATGAACTCGTTTCCAAATTAGAAGTCGCACGAAAAGGAGCTTAACATGTCAGCAGTACTGGGACACATTCATTTCTGGTTATACAAAAAAATTCAGCTTATCGCTGAACGCGAACAATTGATTAAAAAAGAGGCACACACTCGCCTCGACGATTTAGCAGATGAGTTATATGCAACCGCTATCGATTTGTATGGAAAACCAATTCCTCCAGATCGCCAGTTGGATCGTATCATCGACCATAATAATATTCATGGTTGGTTACACAACCAATTACAAACATCTTCTGTTCGTGAAGCTACTTTTATCAAAGATTTAACTGATTGTGGTGGCGATGATGGCATTGACGCTGTATTAGAAGCTTTTATCAAACAAGGTGCAATGTGCGGTACAGAAGCGAAAGAAAAACTGACAGCTCAAACAGCACCAGTGATCTACACTGTGATGCAAGACTACTATGTGAACGGTATGCCTTGTGACCCAAGTGATACTGTGATCGAGCAAACCGATACTACCTTTAGTTGGTACGGAAATCACCAAAATCAAATTTCTTATTGGAAAACAGCGGGCGTGAATCCAATTATTATGGCCGCTGCCTTCCAAGCATGGTTCAGTGCCTTCGTCAGTCACGTAGCACCGGACTTTGCGTTCAGCGTGAACCTTGATGGTGATATTCCTGTATATACAATTGCTAAAAGCTAAGTAGCTTATCCTTTTTATATTATATATGGCAGCACATTCGCTGCAGTGATTGACTTTCACCACTGTGAAAGTCCCCAGAATAGGAGGTTCTACTATGGCAGGAACTGTAAAACAAGAACTAGGTTTAATTTTTGATGGCCCAAACTACAAAATCGTGAAAAAAGGCGGCGTCGCTGGTGATCAAGTGGAAAAACACAATCACCCAGAGGCTAACGTTATCTTCACTGTGGTAAAAGGTAAAGTGAACGTATTCCTTAACGAAACAGAATCCCATATCTTAACACCAGGAGAAGTATTGCACTTCGATGGCAACAACTACATCCAAGCTACATTGGTGGAAGATAGCGAGTTCATTGTAAACTTAATTCATAAATAAGCCAATATAAAAATAACCCTCAGACCTTTCGATCTGAGGGTTTTCTTTATATCTTATTTGTTGATACGTGCTACTACATCTGGCGTTAAGTCGATAACTTGATTACCTTCTTTAACAGCGCCAGCAGATGTTGGATTAGCCACTAATACATCGATATTTTTTTCTTTTGCAATAGCTTGAATTGCTTCTGCTACTTTTTTATCCAATGGAGCTAATACACTTGCTTCTTCTTGATTATATTTTTCTTGGATGCCACGAACACTTTTATCAAAATATGCTTGTTTTTCTGCATCTGTTTTAAAGTTATTTAGTTTTTTGAATTCACCTTCTAATTTAGGACCGTATTCAGCACGTAATTTATCAATTTGCATTTGGATAGCACCAAAGCCATTATAGCCCGTGTAGATAGCTTCTTCGTTAATTACGCCTACATTAGCAGCGTTAGATACTGTGAAAGCACCAACTACAGCTAGTGCACCTAAAGTTGCAATCTTTTTAGTTAAGTTCATGTATAAGCCTCCCTGTGAGAAATATTTTCATCTATTTATCTAGTATAGCAAAGTTATTTCCAATTAGCAAATCACCTTGCCCCCTTACTATACTTTATATATATGAAATCTAAATGAAATATATTCTACACATCCATATGATAAGTTAATTATTATTTATCCTCACTTACATAGACATATTCTTCTTTTTTCAATTTACTGATAATTTCTGGAACCATACCGATTAAACGATCAAAGCCAGTATATTTAGCAGATCCTTTGATATTGAATAATTCAATGCGTTCCCCTTTGATTACAAGCACAGCTGTTGGCTCTACTTTCGCTCCGCCACCGCCAGCTTTTTGGCATCCCCCCAAACCAAGAGATACATCCACAAATGGTACAATCGTAGTATCCCCTAACTGTACAGGTTCACCTACCACTGTTTCCACACGAATCATTTCTTTAAATTGCTCAAATAAAGGCTCTAAATTGTCTTTTAAGTTTGTAAGTTTAGTATCCATCATGACCTCCTATGATTCTTCAACTTCTGAAAGTTCTTTATTTTGCACTTTGCTTACGACGACGATACTGTACAAATGCTTTTGCACTGTCCATCAGACACTCTCTGACTGCTTTTTTCACTATAAATAGAGTTCCATAGAATGCAAATACACCTAGTTGCATATGCCCTTTCACTGTTAAACTGCCTGTATAGGCAAACTCTGTATAGGAGAAATTAACTTGTTCTACTTGTTTCGGACATAATGTATAGGCAGCCGCAGTGATCAGCCCCATTTCATAGGGTTTAGGAATCCCAAAATCACCTTCTAATTGGAATACTCTAGGACTAGCATGGCTAGCACATTGCTTACTGACCGTAAACAACGCTTCATAAAGTTTAGGGTTTGATACATGTTTCCACCACCAATAGGTTGGTAAATCTTTTGTATCTTCTTGTTTCTTTGTTGTCTCTTCTTGCGGTGATGTAGTTTCTACTGGTTCCAGCACCTGTCCATTGGCATCAAACCGTACAGATTGCACAGGTTCTGGCCCTGAGTATCCAGATAATGGATACGGATCTGGTTCATCTAGTACTTCTTTTGTGTCTACATCTTCTTTACTGTCTGTCGCTAACGGGTCTAATTCTTCTTTTACCCTACGATTTAACCAATCTTCGTAATCACGGGCAGAACCAACTTTCATAGACCCTAATACATAGACCTCCTTAAACAAGGGATGCCCTTGCTTATACGCAAGATGTACCTTCAATACTCGATACATCCACTCAATACGGAAGTCAAATTCATAAGGCTTGCGCGAACTTACTTTCAGACTATATGTGATAGGAATACATAAAATGGCTATGATGAAAGCTATTACTAGCAGCAATAGAATCATCCATAGTGACACGATACCACCTACCTTTCAGTACGTTATACGATATACATACTTAAATTATACCATACTATTATTTATCTATCAGCTAGTTTTTATAGGTTTATATTATTTAAAATTAGCTTATTTCGTCCATATAATCCACGTTATTTGCTAAAAAAATTTTAACCCAAAAATTTAGGTCAAAAAATGGTCATTTTTTTATTATGTATTGATTTAGTGCATCAGCAATTTCTTTGTCTTTATTAGGATATAAATGGCCGTATATATTTAGTGTTGTTTGTATATTTTTATGTCCTAATCGTTCCTTAATTGCTATGATTGGATAATTCTTTTCAATCAAAAATGATGCATGTGAATGTCTCAGATCATGAACACGAATTTTTGGTACATCTGCATTCTTACAAACTTTTGATAGGAAATTAGATACGCTTTTCCAACTTACACCAAATAACAATTCATTTTCATCATGATAAGGAATTTGTTCTATAAATTCTTTAATCTCACTTTCTAAAATTGGTGATATAAAAACATCACGTATACTACTTCTAGTTTTAGGCGTAGTTATTTTCTTATTAAACATCATCATATTTCTAGTTACATGAATTATGCTGCCATCTATATCTTTAGATCGTAATGCAATTACCTCGCCAACCCTCATGCCTGTCCAATACAATATATTAACAATCAATAAGCAAGACCTAGTAAGCCTATTGTTTTTCACCTCACTTACATATGATATTGCCCATTCCATTGCTTTTTTATATTGATCATAGGTCCAAAAATTATTTTTTCGTTTTGTACCCGCTGGCGGTGGCCCACATAAGTTACACGGATTTGATTTTAATCCATAGAAACGAACCAAGTAATTCAGAAAACTAGACAAAACTACGTGCCGCTCTCTTAAATTATTAGCGGTCACCCCTCTATTAGTTTCATAGAGATGCCATTCGTGAATATCTACAGGCTTAATCTCATTTGCTTTTTTATCGCCAAAATAAGGGATAATATAACGATTAAATGTATACGCATAAGCCATACATGTTGATGGTTTCAATGATTTTTGCTTTGCTTCTAAATATACTGGAGCTAAATCTTTAATGAAACCTTCACAAGAATGCTCCATTATTGTAATTTGTTGATGTTCCCATGCTTTTGCTTCTTTTTGTGTTTTAAAACCACTTTTACGTTTGCGGACCCTTTCCCCCTTCCAATCCGTGTAATAAAAAGTGGCTCTCCACACACCTGTTTTACTATCTTTGGATACCGCCATTACTATTTCCTCCAATACTTCATAATCCATTTAACAGTTGCTTCTTTTATTTTTTGACCAAGTCTTTTTAGCATAATCCATTGGAATTTTAAAAGACCATATTTCTCCATATCTTGTGCAATAGTTCCTAACTTTTTAAATCCGTCAGATTTACTAATTACACCACGATACATAAGCATACTAATCAAAATCAATGGCATTGCAAGTATCATACATGCTGTGACGATATTCAACCATCCAAGATATATCCATATTACCATAATTGTAATCATAAACCCAACTACAACACCTACTACTCTTGGTTGTTTGACTATGTATAGTGTTTCTTTAAACTTTAATTTACGGTCATTACTTGCTTGAATTAATTCTATTGCTCTCTTATCCATTATCTTTCATCCTTTTCATACTCATAGCAGCGTTTTAAGCCTAATTTTTTAATTTTCTTTAAAGAGGTCTCCTTAAATTTTTCCCTACCGATAATTTCATCAATACTAACATTTAGTAAATCCGCTAACTTCCAAAGACTGCGAATAGATGGGAATGCTCCTGAGTATTCTACATTAAAATAATTTTCTACTAGCTCATCACGGAATTGAGTTTTTGTAAATCCTAAAGAGGATCTGATATACCCTAAATTATTTCTAATGCTCATCTGCATTTCTCTTTTTTCATTTTTAATTTTTTCATTTTTCATACGTTATACTCCTATAACATCTAAATTAACCCTGTTTATTCTCTCTATAAGACCCTTTAGAGGGTTTTTACGAGTATTTATATTAAATTATTTTTAGACCCACTTTATAGGGCGTTTAATTGAATTATGATTCCAACAACTTAAATCTTTCTAACAAGTATTTTTTTGGTACTCTTCCTGGAATCGTCATAAACCCTTTTATTTCTAGCTCATCGTTTAATTTTTTTATGATTGAATAGGCTTTAGATTTTCTAATAGCTAAAAGTTCCATAACATCTTCTACTGCCAAATATGATGGAATCAAGTTTTTATTCATTCGTATCCCCCTCTCACACAGAATCAAACGATCGGAATCGTTCACGCAACGAATTACCCCTAAAATCCACAATCATAGAACTTGCTTCGATGCGATCCAACATTCCTTTCAAATACAAATTCTTAATATCCGACCCCAGGTTAGTTGTAATAATCACAGACTTTTGATTATCAAATCTATAATTAATTAAAGCTCGTATTTTAACTGAAACCCAGCCTTTATCATATTCAAGCCCCAGATCATCAAGTACTAGCAAATCAACGTTCTTCAACTTATTTTCTAAACTTTGTCGTTCTTCCTGGCTAACCGAGTATAACGAATCCATTAAGTTAGCCATAGAAATAAAGTACGCTGTTCCACCTAACTCAAGCACCTCATACATAATTGCTACAGCTAATGTAGTTTTCATGGTGCCAACATCACCTCGTAGTAGTAGGCCTTGTCCACAATTTAACATCTTAGGCAAATTGTCTATGTATTGCGATATAACATAAAATGGACTTTTAGTCTGGTCAGGTATTCCTCTTTTTACAACATTTTGTAACGTCATATCTTGATATCGTTTAGGAATACCTGTTTTAACCTTCTTTTTTTCGCTAGAACGATTTAGGTTAATTCCATTTACCTCGTTACTAACTATATATGGTTCTTCATATATCGGAATGGTAACGTCTAATGGTACATCCTTTATGCCCTCTGATATTACTGGTTTAGTGTTATAGTTTTCCTGGTTCGAGATTCTCCCAATCTGGTCCATTAAGCCGTTGTTTTTTTGTTGTGGCCTCAGTTGTTTTTCTTGCTGCTTTTGTTTGTCTGTATCCATCAGGTTCTTTTTCCTCCTGCCGTGCTCGCTCATTTTCTAATACTTTTGAAATATATCCAATAGATCCCTTTTTTTGTTTCCAGGCAATATCTATTGCTACTTTTATTTCATCAAAAGAATATTGTTGTTCCAGGTAATATAATTTACTACGTGTTTCAGAAGAAGGAACTCCAATTTTAGAAGAGTAATATTCAAGTGCTGTAGAAATAGAATTATAATTAGAATTATAAGTATCTATTTCTATATCTATATCTAGGGAATTTGTCCGGACATTTTCCGTTTTCGTAACGGGTTCAATAAACCCGCTTATATCAACGTTTCCCAGACTTTCCACTTGATTGTTTAAAGATGTTAATTCGTAACTGTCACGTAACGGTTCCGTAACATCTCGTAACGGGTTCGTAACACCTCGTAACGGTTCCGTAACATCTCGTAACGGGTTCGTAACATCTCGTAACGGGTTCATATCTATCTTTTCTCGACATATAGAGCACATTGCAATTAACGAAGATGTATCGTGTAAATTTCCAATATCCGAAACTACACATTCTGCTAGTCTTTCATTACAGTCCATACAATATCCATTATTTTTACGAAGAGTTAAATAATAATATCCTCCATATACTGTATTGTTTTCATTGTCTGATATTTCAATAGCTGATATATTCTCCATATTTTTCTTACACCAGTTTTTAGCCCTAAGTTTTTTCATCCTAAATGATGCTTCTTGAGGTTCTGGCAATAAAAGATTATTTTTAATAAAACGATTTTCTCTCTTCCTACTAGCATCCTCGGTTTCAGAATCAAGTAATTGTTCAACTTGCAAAAGTTTACACGCACTCAGATCATCCATTTGTTGGATAAATCCAACCTTTAACCCATATGCCATGGTCATTTGACATATTTCTTTGGTTTCGTCAATCATCAGAGCGATTTCTTCAGCTGGAGTTTCTTCGATGCCATCAAGTGTAATGATGCCGTTTGTTTTTGTACTAGCAAGCATCATTTTCATATATGCTATTACGCAATCCGAGCCTCCAGGTAGTTTGCGTAATTTTTTTATGTGCTTATCCTGAAAGAAGGTATCCTTCAGTTTGATCCAGTAGTATCTAGCCATATTTCACCTATAATTCCACACGAATTGTAATTTGTTTATCTGGACTTTCAGCAACACAAATTAGCCGTCCATCAATTACAAGACCTATGCCATCCCAGATTTCTTCTGTTTTAGTAAGTCCCGTAATACTAATTTTTACAAAAATACAACTTGAATTATCTATTTTAATTGAATCCATACACAATATTCTCCACATTTTAAAGTTTATTCTGACTATCTTTTTTATGCTATAATCATGCTATACAGCTATTTGTAACCCCATAATAAATTAGGTGTTGTTTCAAGAATTTCTGAAATTCTTCCTTCAATATAGCGAGATCGAGATACTCCATAAATAACTCGATGAACGCTTGTTGTACTTCGTTCTAATTCCATGGCCAATTTACGAATGGTATACCCTTTTAACCTTAGAAGTTTTCTAATGGTTAATGCTGTAGGAATTGTAGTTTGCATATATAATCTCCTTCACAAAATTAAATACTGTTATATTTCTTACTTAAAATATAAAGCAAATTCTTTAATTTGTCAAACAGTTTAAAGAATTTGTTTTAATCGGTGACCTAATTATGGATTTATCTACATTTATTTTTTCTACAATGGATTCCAAAAATTTAAAAATAGCTGATCTAGCTAAGCTACTAAATTTACCGCATGGTAGTGTATCTTCTTGGAAACAAAGGAATACAGATCCCCCAACGAAGTATATATCTCAAATTGCACTATTTTTAGAAATGTCTGTAGAAGAATTATTAGCACATGCTTCAACCGAGGAACCGTACTGCGAGGCATTTAACGAATACTATCAGGAATTGGATGCAGAACAAACGCATCATGTAGTTTCATTAATGGAGGATTTAACAAACATATAACATTTTTTAATATTTAAAAACTTTTTAATTGCAATTTGTATTATTTTGAACAATAAATATAATGACTATCATTGACCGCATTCAGTATTTACTAGATCAACGAGGTTTAAAAATCATTGATTTAGCAGCGCATTTGAATGTCACTCAAGGAACGGTTTCTTCATGGAAATCCCGCCAAACGGATCCGCCTACCAAATACTTATCAGATATTGCTAATTTTTTAAACGTATCTGTACAGTACCTAATTACTGGAGATGAACCAGATGTAAAGAGAGCTCCTTCAGAAATTAGCCCCGACCTCTTAACAACTCATATTCTATCTACCCTGGCACAGCAACAAAATATAGTCGCTAACCTATGTATAGAGCTAACTCAGTTATCTATCCGAAAGAATATACCTCTACAAAGTTATTTGCATCATCAAGATACATCTGAGTTATTACATAAAATAGCTACAATGCTAAATACAACCCCTACATCACTCATAAATGGTTCTAATTCCATATTACAAACTGCAATATTAAAAGCAGGACGAATAGATGAAGCATATGCTACACAATTATTTGAACGATTAGATCCAGAAGCCCAAGCAATTGTACTTGCTGAAATGAGAGTATTAATCCGAAAAAACAAGAAGTTAAGTAACTCCCAATAGATTGCTCTTACCAGGGCATTTATTTTTTTCATCCAAGTGATACAGTATTAAAAATTACCTAATATCTAAAAAACAAAAAATCATTGCAAATTATGTTTGACATGTTATTTTTAATATGGTAGTATGCTTGTATAGAAGTATATTTAAAAGAGAGGCCCCATAAGGATGGTGCGCCCCACCATGGACTGATTTTTCAGTCTAAAAGAGAGGCCCCATAAGGATGGTGCGCCCCACCATGGATTGATTTTTCAATCTAAAAGAGAGGCCCTATAAGGATGGTGCGCCCCACCATGAATATACTTACTTTTTACTATTCTAGCCGAGAATTATCTCGGCTTTTCTTTTTATCACGAGGAATACTATATGGATAAAAAGCCCAAATTTAACTTCTTTACAGTAAATGAAGACTATATGAGACCTCTTCAAAAAATGGATTCTGAAGTTCGTACATCAACTGACGATAAAAATAATCGCCCATTTCTCGGAGTTGTATTAAATGTAGAAAATAGATTGTTTTTTGTACCATTATCTTCTCCTCCAAAAATACCTACTAATTTACCGCCTGAACTCTTAAAGAAAAAAATAAAAGAAGTCAAAAGAATTGAAAAGAATCGCTTAACTGTAAGAGTTTTATCTGAAGCTGAAAATAATCGCCATTTATGTAATGTCATAGTCGGTAAAATGATACCTGTCCCTGAGTCACAAATTAAAAAAATATCTATTGAAGAGCTTATGGCTTCATCAAATCCCACTGAATCTAAATATGGCAGACTTTTAAATAAAGAATACTTAGCCATTAATAAAATTGAAGATAAAATAGAACAAACTGCTCAAGCTTTTTATGAGGAATCTATTAATAAACCTGTCAAAAATAAAAAGATTTTTTATCGTGTAAATTTACAGCAAGCAATTAAATATCACGATCGCTGGATCGAGCGAGAAAACATTTATAAAAAAGACAACATCCAGGATAACAAAAAAGGTAAGTCTAAAGACTTTAGCAGATAAAAATCCTCCTTAATACAACAATTGTACTTCAACAAGATATCGTTACATAACAAAAAGCACAGGATCGCTTTCCTGTGCTTTTTGTGTGCAATCAATGATAAATTGCTATCTTGTTAAATTTAGCTCGTATTATTTTACAGAGTCACACTACTCTCAAACCTCAAACGGAAAAAATAATACTCTTAGAATTAAAAAAGCACAAGATGAAAATCCTGCGCTTTTTTGGGTGTGTATAATATACATCTTTGGTGTTTAGTATAAATTTATTATATCACAAATAAATTACAAACTCCACCCTTATTTCTTATTTTTTCTTTCATCTGCTGATGCATCTCAGATAGATATCTAATTACCTTTCATGTGTAGACAACATGCCTAAAAGGTGGTATAATATACAAAATATAGTAATCTTCTCCGTAATCGGGGCATGCGTCTTGAAGGCCTTTTGTGATGTAGAGTATTGCCTCCTTTTTGGAAAAGACTGAAAAATACCTCTCCACGGCGACTCGGGGAGGTATTTTTTTGTGTAATTTTAAAACTTGATTTATCCTGAATTTGTTGACCTCAACAAATTGGTGCGGATATGCATTGTATATAGGGTTCTCCCTTACTTCATCACCGTGGAGTAAGGGAGTTTTTTTTAATCTACAAAATGATAGAAGAAGTTTATTTCATCTTCATTGAACCCTATTTCATTTCCATGTAAGAGGGGTTCTATAATCCCTGCATGCATGTCTTGTGTAAAATGATTTTAGTGCAAATTGAAAGCAATTTTCGCTTATTTGAAAAATACGCTTGATATTCTTGAAAAACGGTGCTATTATGAACTTGTAAGGCCGCCATGATGAACTGATCTTTCATAAGTTAATAATTGTATTATTCATTATTGCCGTTAATTCGCCCCAGTCAATCGAATTTTAATGATTAAGAATTATTAATTTCTAACCTTAAACATTACCTAAAACTATACAAAAATGAACAAAGAATGGAACAGTTGTAAAAATTCACATTAAATACACCCATTTATGTTTTTATATTGCAAGTCACCATGGCATTTTCTAAGGACCACAGTCGCACACTGTGGTCTTTTTTTATTTAAAATAAGTATTGACATATACCCCAATGGGGTATATAATATAGACATAAGGTAAGGGGAACGAACCCAACGGATTGATAAGGAGGAATTAAAATGTTAAAAGTCACATTCACAACACACGCAAGCACAGGTCGTAAAGTAGAGGTAATCAAAACAGTTAACACGTGGGAAGCTGCATGGAATGCAATCTATGTAGACGACATGAAACGCCATGAAAATAGCTCCATGATTGGCTACTACGATAAAGAAGCTTGGCAAGACGTAATTGCTGACGATGAGTGGGAAGATGAGGAAGACCGTAAGGGGTTTGCCAAAATGTTCGACACGGACAACTTCCGTGGAGTTTGGTCTGATGGAGAAGGCACTACTTACATCGAAGAGCCTGTTGAATATACTAAAGAGACTGTTGCAGAATTAATGCAATTAGCGTTAGGATACAGCATCGTAGAAGTAGAGGAAGCATAAGTGAATTACGAATCAAGGTGGAAAGCCCAGCTCAATGAGTTGGGCAATCCCACAATACGAAGTTTAAGAGAGTCATTAGGGCTTAGTCGTCAAGAGGTGGCAGATGCCTTATTGATCCCAATAAAATCATTAACAAAATGGGAGGTCGAGGAAAGAACTCCCCCTCTATATGTAGAGAGATACATTATAAAAGAGTTGCTATCATGGGAGTAGTACTGTTAAAACCCAATAATATAAATGCACTCTAATTTGCTCTAGTTTACGTGCGGTTGCTCAACCTGTGGTGATGAGAATGTTATAATACCAATGGTTAAGAGGTATACGCAACAATCTATTATAGATAAGAGAAACTATTTTGCTCCTCTAACAACCCGAAAACCAAAGCACGAAACAATGAAAGATAACGATGATATAAATATATTAAGAAATCGTAACGATAAGTGTATAGGCGCTATAGATTTTGCTAAAATGATTCCTGTACCAGACTCACATAGTCGGAAAAGCTGAAAAATTATATCAGAGATACATTGATAAGACTTTACCTAGAAACATTCGTAAACATTGTGTAAATTTTGGGGATGCTAATAAAGCGCACGATCGCTGGATAGAACGAGAAAATATATACAAAAAAGACAACACCCAGGACAACAAAAAAGATAAGTCTAAAGACTTCAGTAGATAAAAACTCTTATTACAGCAATTGAACTTCTACAAAATATCATTACATAACAAAAAGCACAGAATTTGCCCTCTGTGCTTTTTATATATTTTATGAAAGAAAATCTGCTATAATAAAACTGTTGCCTACCCCAATCTGCAACGGAAAGGGGGTGACTATATGGAATGCATTTACTCTTTTATTATCTCTATTTTGGCAAGTGTAGTAGCTTACTATATTTGCAAATGGTTAGATAGGGAATAATTAGGCGACTAACCTCACTTTAGCATTAGTGTAATAATGCAGAACCCCCTAAGGACTCGCACTCCTTAGGGGGTTTGCTTTTGTGACCATACAGAATATATCTGCATTTACTCTTTATTTAGTTACAGTATATCACAATTACTTTATAAACTCCACCCTTGTTTCATTTTTTCTTCTACCTGCTGCATCTCAGATACATGGCCTTTATATTCCTCTTCTTCACGCCACAATCCTTGTCTTTGTCCACCAGTACCATCAGCAACTATAGAGTTAACACTTTTACTAATAAAATCTTTAGTGTTACTATTAACAGCATGTATTCTATAGCCTCTACGGGTAGTTGGTTGAGGTAATTCTGATGCCTTTATTGGAGTACGTTTTTTTAGTTTCTGCAAAGTATCACCAATATCTTTTTTCTTGTAAGATCTATACTGATGCAAGGCAACTTGTGTATGCGTTTCTTTGACTGATGTAATTTTAAAGTATTCACGTCCTTCTTTTGAAGTTTCTGGTGTGATTGTAAGTTCATATTCTGGAGCTTTTCCATCAACCACTGCATCACGAACTTTAATAGCACGTACTACTTGTGTTGGTTTATTTCTATCAGGAATTTGACCATCTATTACAATATATTCATCCCTATACTTTCCATGCTCCGTTTCTCTATTTTGAAAGATAGAAGGTAAATCCTTCAATGGAATCACACCATATAGTTTATCAAATTTCCTAACCTCTCTAGGAATCGCCTCTGTAAATAATACGGTATCGCCTGGTATAGGTAAAAGCTCATCTGCTTTTTTACTATACAGCATGTAAATTTTATTTTCTTTTTCAATTTGTTTTTGCAAATCTTTCATTGTATCTCGTATAGCATTTTCTTGTTCATATACAATCGCAGCTTGTTTAGGTAATTCCTTCGACATCCTAATTTCATGACGGCATGCTAACGCAGCACGGACGGAACGTAATCGTTCTTCCCGTGCTTTTTCTTTTGTTGTAGTAAGTGCCATAAATTCCTGGTACGAGCATACTCGTTTCAAACCTAATTTTAGATCTCTTTCAGCTGCCTTTAATACCATTTTAGAATCATGCATAGCTTGCTTATGCTTAGTATATTCTCCATTTGTAACGGCATCATAGGTAGCAATATATCTATCTCGTGGCACTAACAACTTAGCTTCTTCATTAGCATATTGTTTAGCTAACGCAGATTGTTTCTCCAATGAACTCATCATACGCTCTTCTAAGCCCACTAATACATCATCTACAGTAACAATATTAGCCGTTTTTTCTTCCACTTTCACTGAAGAATCTACTACTTTATCTTCAACTTTTTCTACATTTGTTTCTTTTGCTTGTAATAATGCCTTACGTTCTTTTTGGATTTCCTTGGCCAACTTACGAATGACTGCATCATGCGCAAAAATTTGTAGTTTTAATTCAAATTCAGTTTCTACAGCATCTTGAGTATTATCATGAATTGTATGCTCATTAGAAGAATTATCTCCACTAGTAGCATCTCCTACTATCGCTCCTGGAACTTCATCCTGATCGTACTCTAATTCATTCATCATTTCTCTGATGCGCTCTCTTGTCTTAGGATTCTTTGCTGCATTGCCTAAATGCTCTGCTGGCGTACGGTTTAATAGTTCAGCTTCCTCATATTTACCCTCTTCTAAAAGTACTTCTCTTTGTGCTTTTAAAGTCTTCATACTAATACGTTCTTCTAAGCCACTTCGTTCAAAAGCACGATTCACAATATCTTCCCAGGTAGCACGCATATCTCTAGTAGATTCCTCAGTACTCCAATATCTATCTACAGGCAATCCTTGTACGCTCTGACCATCAGCATTAACAGTAAACCGCTTAAAGAATTGTTCAGGGCTATCTGTCATTGCATAATCAGCTTGTTTCTCATTAAACATAAGATGAGCATGAATATTTCTATGGTCTTCATCAAACATAGCGGTCTTATCGTGGATCGCATAGGTATATACATGATGGTCCTTAATTCCCATTTTATCCATAAACTCTTCGATGCAAGCAATATTTTCAGCTAGGGATAATTCTTCTTGTAAGCCAATGCGAATTTCTCTGTACGCCCTGCCATTTTTTCTACGATGAATTTCAGCTTGATTCCAAAATTCACGAGCAGATTCAGCCCATTTAGGTAAGTTACCAGATGATGTGTACACAAGATCCTCTTCACGGTGCGACATAGTTGCATATTTGCCTTCACGAGTAATGTATTCCATATGTGTCAATGTATTGATTTTATCACCAGTACGAGATTTTGCATGTGGTGTATTTTCAAGATGGCAGCTACTCATTATCGCACCCCCTTTCGTTTCTTGTTGAATTTGCAGAATGTAAATTTTCTTTGTCACTGGCAAGTGACCCCTTATTTCGTGTCACAGACCGCAATCATTTCTCGTTTTGACCTGGTCAAGAGAGAAATGTGTAATTGCGCACTCAGATTATTTTTTATACCCCTAGCATATCACAGAGATATAACTCCCTTCAAGGCACACTTTTATATACTCTAAATATATCTTAAATATCATTTACGATATAAATTCATATATACAAATTAGATAAAACCGTGGTATACTCAACCCAAGGAGGTGATTAAATGGATCCAGTTCACAGCAACTTTCCCAAAGGGGATCCACTAAAATCCATCGAAAAAGGCGGTGGATCAAAATTTAGTTCCGATTTATACAATTTGGCATATCAAAAAGATATAGCCCACAAAAGGAACATTCTCTATTTAGTACTTGTTGCAATTTGTGTCATTTCGACCGTAGTATTTGTCACAAGTTATACCTCGAAGACGTATGTAGTACGTGTCAACCAAACATCAGGCGCTATTGATACTAGCGGAGAAATCAAGGTAACAAACTACACACCACAAGAGGTAGAAATCAAGTATGCATTATCTAAATTTATTGAACATTCAAGAACCGTACCACTTGATCCAATTCAATTTAAGAAAAATTGGGACGATGCGCAAGCCTTCATTACTCCAGAGGCAATGAACAAGTACGCCGATTTTATCAACAAAGATAATCCAACTAACAAACTTGGAAAAATGACAGTACAAACTGCCATTACTTCCATTCAAAAACAACCTGGTACAAACTCAACATATCAAGTTCGTTGGAGCGAAGATACTTACAACTTAAATGGTACAAAATCTCCAAAACCAACAAACTATGTAGGGTTGTTCTCCATTCAAGTAGTTCCTCCTACTAAGGAAGAACAAATTCTTGTAAATCCACTTGGTATTTATATTATTGATTTAGGTGTAACCAAGGAATCTGGAGGAGAAAAATAATGAATATGAAGAAATACATCCCCCTCTTTTGTGTAGCACTTTGTACTTCATTTAGCTTCACTTCTCATGCTGCTGATGCACCTAAAGCACTTTATCATATGCATGATTCCAAAGAACTTGGTGCCTCATCAATTTATGAATATCATCCAACAAGTGTCTGCACCATTGATGATGATGGGCAGCCTTACGCTTTTA
>ERZ772974.1038-NODE-1038-length-18802-cov-6.353337_pt1 | contig 18802 bp, 7 predicted proteins | sample MGYA00580671_ERZ772974 | MGnify/ENA primary metagenome ERZ772974 (study PRJEB29015, sample SAMEA2738065) | human oral metagenome | biome: human oral; feature: human-associated habitat; material: saliva | place: China | collected 2218 ... | reverse complement strand
GCGTGCACATAACCTGTCGCAATATCAGGCATTGAAGAACAAACAAGTGCAATCTTTGACTCGTGCAGTAACGACTGCTCAACAACTTTATGCTTACAATCGTGCCACATACCTGGAGGTGTTAGACAGTGAGCGTGAGCAGTTGGACTGTCAGACGGAACTTATCGACACACAACTCCAGCAGATTTCCACACTGATTGATGCCTATCGAGGCTTTTTCTATTAAAGTATAATATGGTTGTGGTATACATCTAAATATGCCCACAAAGTTATAGATATCTAACACGTTCGTTTCAGATATCTGTCGTGTTCGTTTCAGATATCTGTCGTGTTTGTTTCAGATATCTGTCACGTTCGTTTCAGATATCTGTCGCATTCGTTTCAGATATCTGTTTTGGGTACAACAGTAAATAGCTACACTCTATTTCTAAAACAGAGCGTAACTAATCTATTAATCTCAATTAAGCTATTAGAATATTGGTATATTTTGTTTTATTGTTATGTAGATTGATTATCCTTATAATGAGGGCGTAGCAAACCACATAAACTTGTAAAGAACATTAACACCATTGGCATTACAATGAACAATAAATAGGAAGCAATTATATTAACACGGTATAATGATACTACAATATAATTGCAGGTTTGGGTAAAAAATAACGAACCAACACTTATCGCAAGTATTGGTTCGTTTCCTATAAATTTTGTGAACTACTTATTTAAATTTATCTTTAACCTATATTTGTGTTAAAGCACTTTTCCGCGCCAAGTTACACCTACATTAACTTGCGACATCTTGTCTTGTACCACGCCTTCTGGGTTAGTGTTTTTACCAAATGCGTAGCTGTAATAGCCGTGTATTCTTATATTCTTCTCTTTTAGCGGATAGTATTCTACACCTGCACCAATACGAGTGAGTTCTGTTCCATCGTGTAACGCTACATCAGCATCTGTTCCTGCATGATTCACTTCGTAACTTGCTTTTGCAAAAATGTTTACTTTCTCAGTAGGCTGATACGATAACTGACCAATAATAGAACAATCTTTACCAATGAAACCTTGTCCTGATGCAGCACGGTTCCAATAATCAAACTCTAATTGAAGGTTGTTTGTGAAATGAAATTTGTTGCCTAACGAAATATAATTTATGAATTTATGTGGAGCATATTCCGACATATTTGCCGACCAAAATGTTTCCCATATACCATGTCGTCCGTTCCATAAAATGTTATAGGCATACATTTCAGCAGCTTTACCAGTTTTGTTCTCGTATATTTTTTGATACGGACTTTGGCAAATCTGTGTTAAGAAAGTATCGTTTCCACTATTTGTTGTATATTCGCCAATTAACCCCCATTGGTAACAAGGGAAGTTATAACAAAACTCAGATAAGAAATAACAATCAATAGGCGCTGGTAATAACTCGTAGCCTGCCACCAGTACAATATATTTTCCCGCCATAAATGCTACGTTCTTGTTAGGTTTATATTTTAAGTAAAGCCAATCGGTGGAATTAAAAAAGTTGTAGTCCTTATTGATCCCATTCAACCGATTACGAAATGCATAGGAAAACTTAGGTGAAATATCACCTTTTAAAATAACATTCACTACATATCCTTTAAAGCCACTCTGGTCCTTAATATGCTTTCCATCTATGTTTGTACGCATATAATCAGCTCTTGCTTCAAATTGCAGGCTAACTGGTTTTGTTTCTTGCGCCATAGTAATAGTGGAAATCCACAATAACATAAGTGAAATTATATTTCTAATATTCATAATATGTTTGTTATAGGTCGTGTTTATATCTTTTCTTTTGTAAAGAGACAGTATATTGTTACACTGTCTCTTTACTCTGATATAGAACTATAGTATTAATTACTTTTAATGTGTATTTAATGTTTAGTCTTCTTATGTTTATTCCATAATCCACGCACTTCGCTCACAGTATCGGTAGTGCAGAACGAGTCTATTTTCTCTTTTCCAAGGAATGCCATAAGGTTTGATAACTCTTCGTTGTTTAGTATAATCTCTAACTGTACACTCTTCTGATGGCTGAAACCACCAATAACTTCGTGCATCGTAATACCACGATGAAGTGTATTGAGAACATAATCTTGAATGCGCTCGTGGTCTTTTGAAATAACAAAAACACGATTCTTCTTATTCATTCCCATCATAAAATGGTTCAAAATAAGTCCGTTCATCCATGTACCAATAAGACCTATTATTACCAGGTCTGGAGTATTAATGGCAAAAGCTGTACAGCAGATAGCTCCACCAGCAACAGTTACCGATGTTCCTAGATTGATGCCAGTGTATTTATTGATAATCTTTGCCAGAATATCAAGCCCACCAGTAGAAGCGTTAATACTGAAAAGAATACTTTGCGAGGCACTCAATACCAAAACAAAACATAACAAATCAAACCACGGATTAGTTACTATCCCATGACTTGCAAGATGTTGCGTAAACATAGATTCGCTCATAGGAAAGATAGTACCAATGAAATCAACCATCGGACCAAGTATGAGTGCAGTGTAAACCGTTTTAGCTCCGAATTCATTCCCTATTAAAACGAACGACAGAACCAATAGGACAGCATTAATGATGAAGATAACATTACCAACAGAAATGAATGGTAAGAGTTTTGAAATTACGATAGAGAGACCTGTGATAGAACCTACAATAAGTTTACTTGGGATAAGGAAGAAGTAGACACCAAGGGCTGCAACAAACATACCAAGTGTCATAATAATCAGTTCCACCCAAAACTTCTTAGTTTTTAACAGCTCTCCAACCTTCGAAAGACCATTACTAATAGCTGCTGCTGAGAATGGGTTTACCTTCTTAGAAATTTGATTCATAATTAAAATCGATTTAAGTTAGATTGTTCTTATATTTTTTTGTTTTCTCTAATTGATGCATGTGCCTTTCAATTTCTTAGAGTTAGCAAGATAAGGCAACTGTAAATGCGGTACAAAATTACATTATTTAAATGAGATAACAAATATTTAGTAGTAAAAATAAAGCTCTACTTGTAATTTTTCACTGTTTTCATGTTTATAAGCCAGTAATAGCCTATATAAAGAGCAGTCATTCGGTTTATTTCTATTATTCATCTTAGCTTTCTTCTTTTGATTTTAGAGATACAAGGGCTGTATATTCTCTTTATTGAATATTGACATTTAGACAGTAGTAATAAGGTTATTTGGAATTAATTACACCTTATTATATAGAAGAACTTCATATCACAATATAACAACTGTCTTATTGTTTTGTTCAGCTTAATGTTACTTTGTTTTGTAACAAACAATAATGAGTGTGTTTTTTGATATAATCTATAATCTATAATGCGAATAAATATATTGCTTTTAAATTGTAACCTATGTGTTGTTAGTTATGCTATAAAACTGAAATAAAAGCCACAAAGCGTATTTATAAAGCTTGTTATTATGACACTTATAAATAAATGGTTTCAAATTGTAAGTAAACTCTTTCATTGCTTTTGAATAAATAGCGTAATAACGTGAGTTAGTGCTGTAGAGTGTATATAAAAAATAAAGGGACAATGTTCTTCGCATCGTCCCTTGTTATCTGTGTGTTTTTTATATGTCAAAATATTTATCCGTAGATAATCTTTCCGTTCTCATCTTTATATTCGTCTCCAATACCTTTTTCATAGGTTGTCATTGCACGAAGACTCATACCAATGTTAGAGAAACCGCCATCGTGATAGAGATTTTGCATTGTAACTTTCTTTGTTAAGTCTGAGAACATAACAATACAGTAGTCTGCACATTCGGCAGCAGAAGCATTACCAAGTGGCGCCATACGGTTAGCAAAGTCGTACAATTTATCCATTCCCTTTACGCCCTGACCAGCAGTAGTCATTGTAGGAGATTGTGATATTGTGTTGATACGTACATTCTTCTCGCGACCGTATATGTAACCGAAGCTACGTGCAATACTTTCTAGTAATGCTTTTGCGTCTGCCATATCGTTGTAACCAAAGAATGTACGTTGCGCAGCGATGTACGATAGAGCTAGAATAGAACCATAGTCGCTTATGGCATCAAGTTTCTTAGCACTCTGAATCATTTTATGAAATGATACAGCCGATATATCAAGCGTTGTATTCAACATATTATAATCCAGATCGTCGTATGTGCGATGTTTGCGAACGTTTGGAGACATACCAATAGAGTGGAGTACAAAGTCAATTTTTCCACCTAGAATTTCCATTGAACGCTTAAATACATTCTCTAAATCTTCTACATTTGTAGCATCAGCTGCAATTACTTCGCAATTCAGTTTCTCTGCTAATGAATTAACAGTACCCATTCTAACGGCTATAGGAGTGTTGGAAAGTGTTATTGATGCTCCTTCTTCTACAGCTCGTTCTGCAACTTTCCATGCAATTGACTGCTCGTTGAGTGCACCGAAAATAATGCCTCTTTTACCTTTTAATAAGTTATAACTCATATTATTATCCTTCTAAATTGGGTTCAAAGGTAATAATTATTGTTGAAAAACTAACCTATTATATTGTTAAATAGACTTTCTTTGTGTAATCTGCTACATCTGCCACCTTTTATTTAGAAGCTGTCAAGTGGAATTTAATTGTTGAGCTACTTTACTGTTTTGTGTATGAAACTAAAAGATAGTTGATGGTTGTTGTTAATGATACACTAACATATTTTGTATATTTCAAAGTGTCTACTATAAAAAGAACCAAATCTTCTGCGTGTATAAAGAACTGCCCAAAGTCTGAATTTATGTCGATACTAATCTGTTTCAGTGCATCGATATATTTCTTGATAATCCTCGTCAGACCACTAACTTTTATCTCTACAATATTGTTTTACTTCTTCTGATAATATAACTCAAATAGTTTTTTTATTCAATCGGTTCATTAAACCGTGATATGGTTATATCTTGTTAATACCATTTATTTTCTATTGGTTTCTTTGATTTACCTTATAACCTGGAATAGTTTACTACACATTCGTTATAAAATAAATCTATCTATTTAACAACGGACAAAGTTTGCCTATACTCTACAGACTAGTTTGGAGCTAATTCTCTTTCAATAGATTGAGCATCTCTTCTTGTGTGATGACGTGAGCCATATCGGCTCCTTCAAGAAGCGAATCTGCAAGGTTGCGCTTTGTTTTGTGTAGACGAAGTATCTTCTCTTCAATGGTATGCTGACTGATGAGATGGTAAACCGTAACATCTTGTTGTTGTCCTATTCGGTAGGCACGGTCGGTAGCTTGCTGTTCTATAGCAGGGTTCCACCACGGATCGAGATGTATAACATAGTTTGCCCCTGTTAGATTAAGTCCCAATCCGCCTGCTTTCAGGCTGATGAGGAAGAATGGACACTTACCTGTTTGGAAGTCTTTTACAAGTTGTTCGCGCTTTGTCATTGGTGTACTTCCATCTAAATAGAGGAAAGGTAGTTTTGCATTTTCCATTGCTTTGCGCACTTCATCAAGATAGCTTGTGAACTGACTGAAAACCAATGCTCGGTTGCCACTGTCGTTAAGTCCTTCTGCTAAATCAAGGAAGGTTAGTAATTTGCTACCAGGTATTTTCCAATTGCTATCTACCAGCGAACAGCTACATGCCATCTGGCGTAATCGAGTAATCTCAGAAAGCGTACTAACGTTGAGCGATTTATCGGCAAGTGCAGCAGCCTCAACTTGCCTACGACGCACTTCGTACATAGTCATTTCGTCTGACGACAGTTCTACAGGTATATATATGTCGTTCTTTGTGGGCAATTCTTCTATTACTTCGCTCTTAGTACGACGTAGTAAGAATGGTGAGATAAGGCGGCGAAGCTGACTTTGTCGTTCTTTATCGTTGTTTCCCGCAATAGGTTGTATAAACTTTCGTTTAAACTGTTCAGCACTACCCAATAGACCTGGATTAATGAATTGAAAGAGATTCCACAGTTCGGCAAGATGGTTTTGAATGGGTGTACCTGTCAATATAACCTTTCGGCGAGCCTGTAACAACATAGCAGCTTTCGACATTTTAGTGTTGGCATTCTTTATGGTATGCGCCTCGTCGAGACAAACCACATTCCATTCGCGTTTTGTAAGTTCTTCTTGTTGTGTGTTTAATAGTGCGTAGGTGGCAATAACAACATCGCCAGACTGTGCTTCTTTTATAGCCTTTGAACGGTCGTCGCTCTGGTTAAGCACTATAACATTCAGTGTAGGCGAGAAACGTTTCAGTTCGTTGCGCCAATTAGGTACTACCGATGCAGGTGCAATAACAAGCGAGGCTCCTTCTTTGCTTTGTTCTAAAAGCAATGTTATGGTTTGCAACGTTTTGCCCAGTCCCATATCGTCTGCCAAGCAAACGCCAGCTCCCCATGCTGTTACTTTAGACATCCATTCAAAACCTTCCTCCTGATAGTCGCGCAGTTGTGCTTGAAGTGTTTTTGGAATGCATGGCGTTGTCTTACTACTTTCTTCTATGCGTTGGCGTAGTTCGTTTATAGCCGAATTGCTTTTAAGGTTTAACGACTTGTCGTTGAGCACTTCGCCCAATATAGATACTGCCGATGGAGCCATTTGCAAGTGTGAACGGTTCTCAGAACTTACGGTGTCGAGGCGTTTTAAGATGCGTGTTAGCTGACTGCTTAACGTTATATATTCGTTGTCGCCAATGCGAATATATTTTTGCTTGTTACTCTGTCGCATTAGTTCGAGCAACTTCTGGAGCGACACAACCTGTCCATCGCTAATTTGCACATTACCTTCTATCTCGAACCAGCCACCTTTCTTTGTGAACGATATATTTGCCGAACTGCTGTTTATACTTGGATAATAGTTTAGCTTATATCCTTCAGGCCATTCCATTGTGCAAATGTTTGAATTGTTTTTACACCACTGCATAAATGGTAGCATCTGCTCTATAGAAAGTGTTATAGAATCGTTAATGGTGGTGGGCAACCATTCGTCGCCTTCATCGCAGACTTCTGCTTCTATTAGACCTTCGGATATTTGTTTTAGGTTATTCTTCTCTTTCTTCAAACTTCGCACTAGTTGCACTTTCTTTCCATCTTTTTCGGCTATGGTTGTAATATTACCATGCCCTGGCGAAAAGATAAGTGTATCGGTGGCGCGTACTATGGCACTTATATTGAATGCATTTATATTGTTGGGCGTAATGCAGAGTGTTATGACTGGAGGAATATCTATGTGGTCTATGTTGTTTAACTCTTCTACCATATTAGAGTGTATCTCTGTTTTTCCACCTAACATTGTAATTAGTTTTACGAGTAGTGGTTCGGCTTCAACAGGGTATTCCTTTTGTAGGAGTATTTCCTTATAGGTTTTTAGTTCGAATGCCGAAGGAATTATTATTGAGTAATCGGTTTCGGAGTTCTTCTTAGTGTATTGTATTATTCCATTTCTCTCGAGTATTGGCTCTATGTTGCTAGACACGTTAAAGGTACCATTTTTTGTCTTGTCTATTATAAGGCACGGTTTCTCTTCGTGTATAGATACTGGTTGCATAGTGTTGTTTAGCATTATATAGACGTGGTCGCAACCTGTTAGTAAATGCAGATAATCGTTTATATCTAAAGAGTAGTCCCATGCACAAATCTCAGTTATTAGCTTGTGGTCTGTTTTGTCTAATTCGGCAATATCTAATGCTTTTAGTTTACTGATGGATAGTTCTTTGCCCACTGACCAATTACCATTTTTGAGTTTTCTTTTAAGAATAGGCACTATGGTGGAGTAGCGCAAAAGATAGATTAACATATTCTCGCTCATATCTTTGTCGGCGGTAGTAGCCGATATGTTCGATTGTATGAGACTTTCTAACCGCATTTTCCAAGGCTCTGTAAACTTTAAGCTATGAAACAACGATTTGCCTCCGAATTTTCTTTCTAATTCTGCTGCTTCCTCACTATTTTTTGCAACTTGCATTTCGTTCCTCAGGTAAGCCCATCTTGGCTCTTCGCTCACATTCTTTTTATATTCAGTGAGTGTTCCCAACCGTTGATATATCATTTTGCTAAGCTTAAATATAGCACTATTACGGTTATAGCACTCCAAAAGGTATTGTTCTCTCATTGTTATATCAACCTTATCGCAGAAGAATTGTTTAAATGGTGCAACTAAAAAATAGCATGAGTTTAAGCACGAAATATAGTTTTTGCTTGCTGACTTACATTTACTTAGAGAGGCTATCTTTTTTAATGCTTCTGGGGTATTCGTCAGGAGCATAGTCAATACATAATAGTAGTTACTTATTGGGTAATAAAATACACCTTTTTCAAGCGAACTCTTATTGTTTATAGTCATTATTTTGACATATAGTTTATAAGCCTTTTCATAGTTCCCTCTGTAAAGTTCCTGAATGGCTATAATTTGTAGAGTAAGCAGATTGGTTGTAGTTGTGTTTAAGTCGGTGCATACATTTCCAGTTGCAAGGAAATAGAAAAATGCAAATACATCTAATACCGATGTATAGATATTGGTATATGTTTTATTACTATTACGACTAAGTATCAACTCTTTCAGGTATTCCCAATTTATATCTTTGTCTTCATAAAAAGCAAATTGTAGCTTATTTCTTACTGAAGTATTAAAAATATCTTGCGGCATCTTGTCGAATACCTTCTTGTATTTTGCTTGGTCTATCAGTTCAAAAATATCTTTGAATAGAGGGTGATTTATATCTAAGTGTGTGTGTACAGCCTCTGGAAACTCTATATGGTCAATTATCCCAATTAGTTCGCACACAACACGTTTTGGCTTGTTTACAACGTGTTCTTGCTTAAAGAGACTTCTAATATTTTTCAGCAACGTATGGTTTTGTGGTTCGAATAGTTCGAAAATGGCTGGGAATAGTAGCTTATGATGTAAGCTATATTCAATTGCCTCTTTGTGTTTATATGATTTTTTTTCGTTTAATAGTCCTTTCAACGAAAGTTCTTTAAATGCATTCGATGCAAGTTCTGTAGGCATTAGCTTTGCACCTAATTTTAATATATTTGCTTTATTCTCACTATATCCTTCGAAATATGCCAACAACATTGCTAAGGCTTGTTCGTGCGACAATAACGAGTTGAAGTCTATCATAATGGGTTACATATAGTATTATAAAATTTATTGCCGTGTTTTATTAGGCATACACAAAGTTACGATTTATTGCTTAATGCACAAAACTATTCATACTATTTTGTAGTTTGCGGTATATTATTATGGTTGTTTGCGAATGCCAATTGTTATTTCGTTGCAAATGCAATGCATCATCTTTTGCAATATAACATTATATTATAGTTGCTACGATAGCCACAAATGGAGGCAATGTGTAGATGCTCTAATTCCATACTAAAGTGAGACGATAGTTTCAGATATCTGAAACACAACTGACAGATATCTGAAACTTAACTGACAGATATCTGAAACGAGAGCGACAGATATCTAAAACGAACGCCCCTTATATATGAGGCGATGAAGACTCTATTTTTTTTAAAACCTATGAGATAATTTTAATTGTGCTGCGAACAAACTGTAAACGTAGACGGCAACTTATTGTACTAAACCGACATAATAGCCATAACGAATTGGTAGTGTGTAAATGTGGGTGCAATAAATATTAGCCTACATAATGCTACGTTTGCTATCGTGTTAAACTAAGCTTTAAACTGATTCCAAAATCGTGTGTTGTTGTAGGGAAACTGCTTGACGATAACAATGGTGTATTTATTTGAATGTCGTAGTAGACACTTGCCGTAATAAATCGGCTAAGTGTATAATCGCCTAAGAAAGATGCTTTAAAGGCGGTGTTTCCACTTGATGCAGCAGACGTGAGCGAGGCTATATCGCGCGTAATAGCGGCTTGTTTGCGATAGCTTAGATCGAGGCGGAGATTCAAATCGCGGTTTATGCCACCATTGTTTTTATTGTTTGCGCTCTGTGTATTTCCACTTTGCTGATTTTGTTGGCTGCTATTTTTCTTAATGTTTCTTACCAATCTGGTGTTTCTACCACCAAATAGGTTTATGTTGTTAATGCGATAGCCCAAACCAATAACCCAGTCTTTCGATGTTGCTTCGTTTACTTGCACACTTGTCATAGAGAGCGACAAGACACGTGTCTGACGATATTCCAAACGGGCAGTCAGATTATTCTCTAATGTAACATCTATACCAAGCAGTGGAGCGAACGCTTCGTTAATGCTTACTTGCGCTATATTATACATAGAGCTTGGCATTGGTGCTCCCGACGTTGCATCTTTAATAAATCCTAAACCGTTCATATATTCTTGCCACGTACTAAAGCTTTGGTACGATCCGATAGCAAAAATACTCTTATAAGCGTGGTTTATGTTTACGCTTTTAAAAATGTTTTGGAAGAAAGGCAAACGCGAAAGACCACTGTAACGAATGGTCCAGTTGGGTAGCATACTTTTTAGTTTAGGGAATATGTTTAGTCCGTTGCCACCCATACTTGTATATGCGTTTAAGAAGGCAGGTATCATAACATCGGCACTATATTTATTAACAGCACCCACACTGGGGTTAAATCGTCCTCCGCCCATCGACATTGGATAGGCTGCACCTATATATTGTGCTTCTACACGGTTGCGATAGGTATCGAGCGATTTAACAAATTTGTCGAAACTGGCACTGTAGTATCCGTTGTTAGCATTGCCCATACTTTCGAAAGCAGTTCCTATAGATATTGTTGTCATTGTTAGGGTTCCGCTTTGTGTGGTAGGAATGCCAGCGTACATATATTGAATGCTCTTTGAAACCGTTTCGGTGCGGCTGGCATTTAAGTCTATTTTCAGGTCGCGAATAGGTTCGAGCGTTGCACGGAGTTGTAAATCCTCCGTTTTGTTTGTAGTAGCAGGCGTAGCAATACTGTCTGACACAAGAAGCCATCTGTTGTCTCTAGCCTTTCCAATATAGTCGTCGTCAATAACGCCAAATGCAAAGTCGAGTCCAGGAGCCATAATGCCGCCCTGTCGGGTTTGTCCGAAAGCATCGCCTATAGTAGGCATAAAGCCAGGTAGCGACATAGAGTATTGGTTGCGATACGACAAGCTAACTGTTCGTACCATCATTAAGGCACGTGCCACACATTGTGCTGTTTTGTACCAACCTTTATTGTCGAGAGGTTCTTTAGGAGTAACTGTGAGTTTTAACCGCAGAACAGAGTCGGTTTTGTTGTATAACTTAACTTTGTTCTCGTCCATCTTCTTCCATTTTAGTTTCACAGCATGTCCGTTAATATCTTTCAGCGATACAACAATACGTTTCGTCTTCTTTGCGTGTGCCACAACAATAGCGGTATCGGCAGGTATTGTAACTTCTTTTTCAAAGCTTTTTGCATTCTTTGGCAGTGCTTTCTTTTTGTTGTCTTCGTTTTCTTTCTTATTCTTCGTATTTCTTCCTAACTCTTTATTCAACTCTTCGCTAAAGGCGCTTGCGTCTACACGTCCACGACTATCGAGAGAGCTATTTCTACTAAGACTTGGACGCGACTTATTGAACCTTTCGTTTGTCTTTTTTAAGAAAGGAATATGGTTGTAGAGACGTTCTAAGTTGAACGAACCATTTATATTCAGTGTCCTATTGTTCGTAATAATATTACCCAACGACTCTCCGCTCTCTAAGCGTGTTCCACGAACCCATGTATATGTGGAATTGTAGGTAGCATCAGAGTTAATCCAATCGAATATTGGAATCATATTTAGAGGTAACTGATAAGAAAGCGTGAAGTTTTGTTGATAGTCTAACGGTGTACCAAAGTGTTTTAAACTAGTCCACACAGAATCTTTCCACGCTTGATATTGGTCGGCATAGAGGTCTTTATTTATAGGTGTGTATGGCTCTTCAATTTCAGCGTGTGTAGCACTCTGGAAGTTTATGTGTAGATTGCGTGTTAAGTCCCACCGTACAGAGAAATCTCTGTTCCATAAGAATTGCTCACTAAAGGTTAATGGCAATCTGTTCATAGTGGTTGATTCCATATCACGTTCTTGCAACTCGTAATAGTTTCGCGTTATTTCGGAATTAAAAGCAATGTTTTGTGGTAGCCAATTTACTTCGAAACGTTTAAGAATATCGAACCATTTCGATTTACTCTTTATGATGCGTTTGAGTGGAGATAGCGACTTGTATACTGGTGTCCAATTGTAGTTTATAGCACCACGCCAGTTGTCTTCATTCTCATACACTGTGGTTTCGCCCGTAGTGTGCGAATGAGAATGGCTGTAAGAAAACGAGAAGTTGGCAGGGTCGTAAGGCATTGGGTGGCGTTTGTTTTGTATTCCAACCCGCATATTTGATAGCGAAAAGTTCGTAGTGGTGCGCTTTGTAACTGCTATCGACTCAATAGAGTCGCGTTCGTGTTGGTTTGCAGCACCATCAAGAGCAGCATCTAACAGCATATCTGTATCAAGTGGATTGTACTTCGGACGGCTTTCACTCTTCGTTACACTATAGTATAAAGGTGCAGAAACTTTCGCCTTATCTGGGAAGAACTTACCTAATTCAAGACTCGTTGTAAGAGTAACGTCAGTATTTGTTTCCTTTTTACGTGCGTTTACACCTTGCTCCAAACCACCAAACCCATCGGTACTGTGGCTGGCATTAATATCTACTGTTCCAAAGTCAGATAGTTGAATGTTGAGTTGTCCACGTGCTGCCCAACCTCCTTCGTTGTTAAATTCGAGCAAACGCATTTCGTTCACCCATACTTCACCACTCTTCTCACTGCTCGAAAGGTTACGTACACCTATAATCATTGTCTTTATTTCGCCCAATGTAGGATTACCCATTATGCTGACACGATTTGAAGGACGCTTTTCATCGTACATAGAGAACTCTCGGTTGTAGCTTGCTGTTCCGTTTCCACGTCCAATGTTGCGTTTCTTCTTTACATCTGTAAATATCGAAATAGGAACATCAAGCATATTGTCTACTGGCCAAACCGCTTCACAATCCTGTCGCGAATACTTATCGTATTGCTTTTCAGGAGTAAGTTTTAATGGTATCTCGTATTCGTAGTAGTTGTTCTTATAGTCGGACCCCAATCGAACGAACACTGCCAATTGGTTATCAGAAAGGTTGGTAACATTTGGCTTGAGTGCATTGGCGTGTACAAACATTTGTAAGTGCTTGTATTGACGAATATCGAGCGTAGTATTTTTATAGACAGCCTTTGACTCTTTATAGCCTAAGTTCTGTACGGTCATAGCCAATGCTTGCTCGTTGCTTTGTACTAGTTGTGGTTGTGATGGGTCTTGCTCGCGCGAGATGCCTGGAGGAAGTACGTAGTTTACTGGTGTTTTGTCGTTATTTTCCTCTATGCTTACTGCGCCAACAGACATTGTGCCCGATGTTGATGCTGAATTGGTAAGGTTTTGTTGGTATTGACGCCATTCTCCACGTACAAGATCAAACGTACCAAAACGTAGCACGATAGGTTTTTCGAAGTTTGTAAGGAACATACGCATAAAGCGAATACTTGTAAAATCGCTAATACCACCCATGCGTTTCTGATATTCTCGCACTGGAATACGGAATTGATACCACGTTTCTGGTGCTCCTCCTCCTTTACGTAATGGTGCAACAGTTTCTCGTTTATCAACAATGTAGTTTTGTCCAACTACTAAATCTTGTGGTCTGATGCTTATTTTGTATTGGTAATATTTCTCATATTCGTTGAGTGTATAATCTTGATTGATGTCTTCTATATCTGGTCCCGACTTATACGATGTGTCATAACGTTCGTTGCGGTTATCGTTATCTGGCGAGTTCCCTTGTGGGTTGTTTATATATTTGTAGCGTTGAAGTATAGGCGCTTGTATTCTGTCCCAATCTGAACCACGAAAATAGTGGTAGTTGTCGTTAGCAGGGTCTGCCCAAATAGAATCGAATACTGCCTGATTGGTGTGGCTACGAGCGTATGTTAAGAATGCTTGATAAGAAGGGAAATTACGCTCTTCTTCATCGTTCAGACCGTTTAAACCAACGTCTTGCAATGCACGACTTCCCTTTGTGGTTGCAAAAGCGTATGTTATGGTGGTTTGTGTTGGTATTTTGCCCCATTGCGTAGTTATCCATGCCTGGCTACCATCTACAGGCATACCACTTTCATAAAACTTCTTACCATCGTGCAATATATCTTCAGACACTTCACCAAGGTTTATGTAGAAATCGCCACCATATAAGTTGGCATCTGTTTGTTTATTTGAATAGATGAATGGGTCGAGTAACCAGAACTCAATATATTCGATGTTCGCCATTTCGAAGTCATTTGTATCGAGCTTACGCATCATACCTCCCCACTTTTGACGTGGATTGGGTAAGCGCCCATTGATGTCGAGTGTTGGACTAAAGTTGTATGGTCCACGTTCGGTAGGGTAGTAAGCAAGATTGAGCACTGACAATGTGGGTGTTGAGCCGTTGTAGTTGCTTTGTTCACGGTTAGGGAAGAGTTCGCGTGTGTAAACCTCTCTCACGTAGAAGTTAGATAATTGTTCTAGATCGCTCTTAATGTGGGCTGGTGTAAGTGAACTACTTTGTCGTGTAAATAGTGGGTCTATGTTGTACCACGCTAGCAAACTGCGATTATATCCACTGCTAAGTGTTGTTTTATCTGTTGATTCGGAGAAATCAGAGGGTACACTTGATATTACCCAACTGGTTGGTTGGCTTATATCTATTGTGTTCTTTGTATTTTCGAAGTCGTCTAAATACGATGCATGGTCTTGTGTGCCCTGGCTCTGACCAGCTATTAACTGTGCAAACTCTGCAGAAAACGAAATATGCGAAGGTTGTGTTAGATGCAGGAATGGTATTTTATCGAGCATATTTGTGAGCCACTGACTTTCTTTCTTCCAGCTCATGTTCAATCCCCAAATGGTGTTATTGAGTGGCTCGGCGCCCATATTTACCTTTGTTGTGAGAGCTTGTTCGGATAGGTGCATAAACGTACCACCTATCATAAAGTTTTTAGAGAAGTCGTATTCCCAATTTAATCCGAACATTGTTTTACGTTGTTGTCCGTAGTCGCTTTGACTTTCTAACGAAACGTTTACCGCTGTACCGGCGTCTATAATGCTTTGATTTAAAATTGTAACCTCGCCTGCATTGTAATCGACGCTATAATCTGAGCCTTCAACCAGACGTACTCCACCTGCAGTTACCACTACCGAACCTTGCGGAACGTTGTATGCTCCTAACGAAATAACATTAGCACTTGTGCCACGATATTGTCCAACGAGCAAGTATTTGTCTTTCTCTGCAATTTGTTTCGCTACCGTTTTGGTAGAATCGTATAATTCTGTGAAGGCATACTTATTAGCCTTTGCTGCTGGAACTCCTTTCGACACCAAATAGTTGTACATATATTCGCCGAATGGCTCTGTAACGGGAAAGAACACACGACCGTTTGAAATGGTGTATCCTTCTACATAATCGTAATATCCATTTGGGTGCGGATTGTTGTTGTTGTCTAAACGATCAGCACCTAACAGTCTTATAATTGGCTGGCTTTTTACTTGTGGCTCTGGTATGTAGGGTAGATAAACACCGGCGGTATCGCTCTGATACTTTACATCTAAACGGAACTTATCGCGCTCAACTGTAGAGGCAAGGTAGTACACGTTCTTCATCATTAGGTTCCAGTTTGCTTGCTTTGGATTGCTGCTGGTATTTTTTAATGACTTTACAAACAGTGCTTCTGAGACATCGGTTCGATCGCTCGAAAACTCTCCAACTTGATGGGTAACTCCTCCTGATGTATATTCGTAAGCAATAGCAAGCACTTGATCGGTTTGCAAACCAGTACGTAACGACACGTAGCCTAGTGCTTGGTTTACAGTATATTCGGAGCTATTGAGCAGGCGAGCGTTCGACAGTTTCTCGTAGTCTACTCCGCCTACCATACCTAAACCGTCTAATACTGTATTTACTTGGTCTATGTTGCGTGCTTGTGGGTGACCTTGTGCTATGGTGCTGTACTCGGTATTAGCGTTGTTAGATGGAGTATTGCCTGTTCCACTTCCCCATAAATCGGTGCGGCTGATTTTTGAGTTTTCGCCTAAATCGCTTAGTGCTATAATGTTTCGTGTATTGGTAGTTGTACCAGTCTTATTGGTAACCCAAATCTCTACGCGATTTATGGTGATGCCCGTTGTTAGGTTAGGCAATGTTTTCATGGCATCGTTATAGTGCTCGCGGAATGTATGTGCTAAGAAGAAGTGGCGATTCTCTTCGTAGTCGGCTGCGTCTATCTCGAACGGAGTAAGCTGTTTTCCTCCCCTTGAACTTACGCTTTTGTTTGCCGATTTTTTCTGCGATAGCACTGTTTGCAGCTTCAACTTTCCAAACTGCATATCGGTTCTGATACCAAAGAGCGATGATGCTCCTTGTACGAGCGAATTGTTAGATGGAAACGATACGTTGCCACCTTCTACAAGTTTTATTATTTCGTCTTCCTTTCCCTCGTAACGCAGCTTGAAGTTTTGTGCATCAAAATCGAATGTGGCATCTGTGTTGTAGTTTAGGTTCATATTCACCTTGTCGCCCACCTTTCCATTCACATTCAAATTTATCTTTTCATCGAAGTTCATCGTTGTCATCTTGCGATTTCTGATGGGTAACGATGGGTTGTCTATATTCTTCAGCGTAGCCCCAAAGCGTAGTTCAGCTGTTCCTTGTGTTCTTACACGTACTCCGCCGGGGCCGAATATCTTTTCGGCAGGACCAAGTGCAAAGTGCATATCTGTGAAGTCGAACTTCTCTTTGCCCTTCTTTTCCAGTATCTCTTTGTTTTTTTGGCGGTAATAGTCGGCAAAGCTACGTTTCTCGCTCCATGCTCTATACTCGTCGGGAGTCATCATAATAGGTGTCGTAATATAGGTATCGCCTATTTTGTTACCTATTATATACATATTTAGCGAGTCGTTATATTCTACACTTTGTTTCAGGTTTTCGGGGCGGGCTAAGTCGTACGACCCTTGCTGCAAATCGTTATATGTAATGGGGGTAGTGCGTTGCACTTTCCAGCGTGGGTGCAATAGCGAGTCGGGTATGTCTTCGTTTTCTAGCTCAACGTCTAATGCTTTTACCTTCTTCGTGGTGTCTGGTGGCGCAATTAGGCTTTGTAGCACGTTTGTAAATGGCAAACTATTTACAAGCGAGTGCCCCAATGCTAACAAGCTAATGCCTGCAAGCAGTAGAAGAATAGGTAATATGTATTTTCTTTGATTCATTAGCGATGACTTTGCATAGCCTTTCTTATCGGAATGTGTTGTGCGATGGAAACGAATGTGCTACGTCTTTTCTTTATTTTATTTGCTTTAATGCTAATTTTACAACTTGTTCTACGGGTAATTCTGGTTGTTCTGTTAATATAGAAACAACAACTTTGGCAGATGGGGCAGGCGAGAAACCTAACATAGTGAGTGCTCCAACTGCTTCGTCTTTCACTGCGTTGTTTACATTAGATGTGTTAGATTGATTGTTTACGTGTACTTCGTCGGCAATACCGCTTTGCACAATCTTATCTTTCAGGTCTACAATAATGCGCTGAGCTGTTTTTAGTCCGATGCCTTTTACAGTCTTTAGCATCTTGTCGTCGCCATTGGCTATTACATTGCAGAGTTCGGCTGTTGTGAGCGATGATAATATCATACGTGCAGTGTTCGCTCCAACCCCAGATACTGTTATGAGTAGTCGGTAGAGTGAGCGTTCTTGTTTGGTGGCAAAGCCATATAGTGTGTAATTATCGTCGCGTCCGCCAGTCATAATGGCTTCGTGTACGTATAGTTTTATGTTTTTCTTGCCTTGAACTGTGCTATAAGTGTTTAGCGAGATATTCAGTCCGTAGCCTACGCCGTGTGCTTCAACAACCGCTAATGCTGGCGAAAGGTCGGTTAGTTCACCTTTTATATATTCTATCATAAAAAACTTCTTTTGCTTTCCTGCCCTAACAGGTTTTTGTATATACATTTTGATAAACGGACTGGACCGTTGTTTATTGCATTATACACCGAAAAAGCCTATTTTTATATCAAAAGAAAGATGTGTGTTAGAGAGAAGTGCTACTGAAAATATAGCACTGCTCCATAAATAATGTTGTGAATATACATACTGATTTCAAAGGAATTATGCTCTTGTTAAATTGCTAAACACAAAAATATTGACTCAATAAAGAAGAAGTGAAGATATTTTAGGAAGGTGGACGATAGTAATGATTTCCATTCTGATATAATAAAATTCTGAGTAATATATTGTTAATCAGGTATTTGTAATAGCACTTAAAATGCGACAATATATAATACAGGTATGCATAATAATCATCTGAATTAATATCTTTTAAGTAGTATAATATCGAATAATAAAGGAGGCTTTTTTTTGTGATATCTAATTCGCAACTGACAGATATCTGAGACGCAACTGACAGATATCTAAGACGCACGCGACAGATATCTGAAAAAAGAGTGTCTAACATCTGATTAATTTTTATAAAATATCTGAGAGCTTAATTTGGAATATGAGTACCAGTAAACACTGTTTATACTTCTCCCATCTATATTCTATTAAGCCCAGATATTGCAGAAACAGAAAAACAAATGCTATTTAGCCACACATAGATATATAGATATAATGTGCAATGCGTGTTTACAATATTTTAAGGGCGGCGATATAAGAAAATGTGGAGAGATGGATACAAATGCGAAACTTTAGTAGTGCCTCAATTCCGCAGCATTATTCCTTGTGAGGTACTTTTATATATTGAAGTGACAT
>ERZ772974.1037-NODE-1037-length-18810-cov-8.526580_pt1 | contig 18810 bp, 16 predicted proteins | sample MGYA00580671_ERZ772974 | MGnify/ENA primary metagenome ERZ772974 (study PRJEB29015, sample SAMEA2738065) | human oral metagenome | biome: human oral; feature: human-associated habitat; material: saliva | place: China | collected 2218 ... | reverse complement strand
CAATTAATATAATCGATTGTCTTATTACAGAACGATTGATACCCTGAATCAATCTAAAAATGCTCCCGTGGTAAAAGCCGACACTAAAGAAAGCCTCCCCAAGCCCCTCCGAAGGAGGGGATGTCCTTAATCCGCTCACATATCTCTAGTTGTTTCAAACTATATCCAATAAGAACATCCCCTCCTTCGGAGGGGCTTGGGGAGGCCGTTTTTACCCTGCCACTGGTCCATTCTCTTCTTTATTCTCCTTTTCTTTCGGGTCGGGGGTGAGGCTTTTTTGTTTCTTCCTCGCAGGGTTATCCACATCCACCTGCAACTCCTTTAACGCCTTGCGCACCGGACTCTTCCAAGTCAATGTTAGCCTCGGAGCTTTGAGGCTCTTGGCACATACGTCCTTCTCATTCTCCTCCATCTTCGAGGGAACGTTCACACGCAAAGAGAAGATGTCACCGAGGTCTAAGCCTGTTCCCATGCGTGCACAGTCCAAGATAAGGTTACGCAGCGTAATAATCACATTACGAGCATCACCCTCCGTCAATGAGGTTTCACGAACAATACGTTCCAACACCATTTCGGGTGAGATCTTCTGTTGACCTTTCGGTACGGCGATATACACCGTCTTACCCTTCATTTTTCCCATTGTCGCCTTACGAGGCGCAACTTTGAATTCAATCATTTTGATTTGGTTTTTAATTAAACATTAGATTAATATATCAACATCATTTTGATGCCTTTTTCATGTGCTTTTATACCCAGCGGTTGGGTAGCATCGTACCCAACTGCTGGGTAGCGTCGTACCCATTCGCTGGGTAGACCCCTACCCATTCGCTGGGTACGATCGTACTTCTTCGCTGGGTACGATTAGACTTCTTCGTTGAGTATGACAAGACTTGCCTATTAGGGGTCTTGACCACTCTAAGTTTCTTTTCCGTTATTCTTTAAATGATTTCCATCAATTGAATAAATCTATCCAACTTTATTGTTGACGCAGCAAGCATCTATCTTTCTGTCTATAAAATATATACTATGCATAGTTTATCCATCTGACGCATAATTAATAATGAATAAAGGGCCGTACTCCTATTTGTAATATATTATATGCCCATAATCCATCACATTTAGATATTACCGTCATATCCTGTTTATCGAAGACTGCTGGATACGTTACACCCATGTTCATATATGAACCATAAATGGTAAAGACATAACAATTTCCTGGGGAATTCTCTGAACTTGATAAATAAACATAGCTATGTAAATTACTATAATCCATCGTCCAATATAAAGGTGTACCATTACCACGTTGCATTCCAAAATCGTCCGGCGCATAAGAGCCAGGCGATGCCACAACAATGTAGCCTTTACCTGAGGCAAAACCATCAAAATCATTATCTCTCAATCGCAGATTCTTATAATACAAATTCCAATCTCCTACTGTTGGTAAGAACCATTTTGCATTAGTTAAACTACCTGTAAGAGTTACACCAGGATTGTAATGTGCAGCTTCATAGAATGCAGGATAGTCTGTTTGGTCATTTCCCTTGATTATACCGTCGCTGCTATAAGTCGCCTCATGAGTATAGGCTTCACCATTAAAGTCTGTTAGATGGCTTGAAAAATTAGAACTCATAGTTGTGTTACTTTGATGAGGAGTAGAGAAAGTGCTCCATGCTACAACGTTGTGAGCCGTTCCCCACAGCGATCCAGAATAACTTTTGGCATCGTTCAAGGCTACAGCCAATCGTTTACTTCGACTTACAACTATTGCCACTGGCGTATGAGATGAAAAATCTGCATCAGTATACTGCCCTGTAGTACCATCACTATAAAGATAAATATAGTTATATTTCAAAGTTATGTCGAGTATGTAAGATTCGTTAGGCGCCAAAGAATGGTTTTGAAAACTCCATGAGCGATTATTATTAACAGGAAGTTTAAAAGCAGTACCTCCATTGAGTGTTACTTTTAAGTCTGCGAGGTTTGTTCCTGGGAAAAAATAAAGATAGGTATATGGATACAGTGCTGGTAAGTCATTTTTAGAATAAGCAGCAGTATTACCATAAGTAAAGGAACGACTTGTAGGATCAAAAGTTGCCTGTTGAGGAATGTTAGTCGTAGATGAAAGCGTCGCTTTTATGTTACTTTGAATATAAGGATTACACTCTGTATGTGCAAATACACGAACCCGACTACCAACATGCTTCATTACAAAAGTAACATTCTGTAGCTTGGGCGCAGTAGCGATAATCACATTCTCAGCAATACCCATGAGTGCCGTCTCTATATTTTCACGTGACACTGTCCATTGATTACCAGAAGTGTTTACTTTATCGTTCACACATATAAAAGTATAGGTACCCGGTTCAAGGGACATTCCGTCAATACCACCGTCAGGAGTAAAAGTATTACTTGCCATTGTTCCTGTCATCACTCCTTTTTGTGTAGTACCTTGGTAAGCATATACACTATACCTTCCATCAGCAAGTGCCCGTGTGGTTGCTGCTTTTACTTTGGCAGACTCCTTTGTTGTATCACGTTTTATACTTACTTCAGCAAAGAGATTACCCATCGGTATAATTTGTTTCCGACTTGTTTCTAATTGAGCAGCACGCGTTTTCCCTTCAATTGTATCTCCTGCATTATAATCTACAAAGTCCATCTTGAAGGTAATTTGCTTAGCCACATCCACGGTTTGTTTGCTACCTATGTTTTCATCGCTACTACAAGCAGTAAACAAAGTTAATAACGTGGCACAGAAAAGTGTCGCTAAATAAACTCTTTTTTTCATTGTTCTTCTTTTAAAATTAATAATTTTCTTTAGTAGTTACTTAAGGGGCAACCTCAGTCTTTGTACCAAACCAGCTATCATCGGGGTCAGTCCCACTTTTATGAGGTATTCCTTCTGTACGACCGTCACTTCCCCAGCCTTGAATATTCGATGAACTTTCGTTAATATTAACATGAACAGATTCCGCCAACAAGAAATACTCTGTTTGCATTGTTGTAGATGTACACTGTGGAGCAACGTACCTTTTTTCTTTTTTCTTCATTTGGTTTTATTTAAATTGATTAGTATTCACATTGATTTGTAATTTTATCTATTCCAGAAAGATAACATGTAGCCTGTTTGGGTATTCTTTTTCCATTATATAAGGCTTTTTAAATATTTAAAATCAAATAAGGATTGGCTTATTTCTCTTTCTATAGACCTAACTAGAATAATACAAAAAGAACAAAGGAAACTTCTGGAAGTCCTTTGTTTACTAGCTTTACGGCACGCTTCGCGCGCGCGTATGCGAGAAGAAAAAAATGTGTAATTTACGCCTGCTCTACTAGAGAGAGAGTATACAAATATTTGGAACTACCAAATTATTTGCTATCTTTTTCTCGATTATTTTTCTCTCCGTATTCAATGATTCAAACGTAGATGCACAATAAGCAACACCTTTATTATATAAGGCGTTGTTCGTTGTGGCTTGAATATTTAATGCTTGAATCATTATTGGGTTTATTTCTTTCGGCTGCAAAAGTAATAAAAGATATTAAAACAGCAAAGGAAACCAAAGAAAAAAAGACAGATTCGACTTAATTTCTCTAGAAAGAGACAGAGTAAGGCTTTAAAGACAGAGGAACAGATTGGTTTAGTAACAGATAAATGATTCTAAGACACAATGCAGAAAGACAGATTGGTTTAGTAACAGATAAATGATTCTAAGACATAATGACAGAAAGACATATTTTTTAAATGACATATTATCCGTCGTTGACGGATTTGGTTTCCCTTCCACATATAGTATATTACTATCGTCTTATATTCCCCTGCTTTCTGTCTTAATATGTCATTAAAAGAATATGTCTCTCTGTCATTGTGTTTACAAAACATATTATCGTTTCTTTGCCTTTAAAAATATGTCATTAAAAGAATATGTCTCTTTGTCATTGTGTCTATAAAATACATTATTGTTCCTTTGTCTTTAAGAATATGTCTCTCTGTCATTGTGACTATAAAATATATTATTGTTCCTTTGTCTTTAAGAATATGTCTCTTTGTCTGTGCAATGTAATCTGTACTCTTGTCTTGATTTATAAAGTTTCACGCTATTAATGAACTTATTCGACTAAAAAGATGTAACTTTGCGACAAATTTATAAGGAATAAAAAGATAATTATGGCACAAGAGGACGTTTTCAAGAAGATTGTAAGCCACTGCAAAGAGTATGGCTTCGTCTTCCCAAGTAGTGATATTTATGATGGTTTGGCAGCTGTATATGACTATGGTCAGAACGGTGTTGAGCTTAAGAACAATATAAAACAATACTGGTGGCAATCAATGGTATTGCTTCACAGCAATATTGTTGGTATTGATGCTTCTATCTTTATGCACCCAACTGTATGGAAAGCAAGTGGTCACGTTGATGCCTTCAACGACCCTTTGATTGATAACCGAGACTCTAAGAAGCGTTATCGTGCAGATAACCTTATCGAGGATCAGATAGCTAAATACGAAGAGAAGATCGATAAGGAAGTAGCAAAGGCAGCGAAGAAGTTCGGTGCAGACTTTGATGAAGTAAAGTTCCGCGAAACCAATCCTCGCGTCTTAGAACATCAAAAGAAACGTGACGAATTGCACGCTCGTTACACCGAAGCAATGCAAGGTCCTGACCTCGAAGCATTGAAGCAGATTATCCTTGATGAGGGTATTGTTGATCCTATCAGTGGTACAAAGAACTGGACAGATGTGCGTCAGTTCAACCTTATGTTCTCAACAGAAATGGGCGCATCAGCCGATGCAACCAATAAAATCTACCTACGTCCAGAGACAGCACAGGGTATCTTTGTAAACTTCCTCAACGTTCAGAAGACGGGTCGTATGAAGCTTCCTTTCGGTATCTGTCAGATAGGTAAGGCCTTTCGTAATGAGATTGTAGCACGTCAATTCGTGTTCCGTATGCGTGAATTTGAGCAGATGGAGATGCAGTTCTTCTGCCAGCCTGGAACAGAGATGAAGTGGTTTGAGTATTGGAAGAAGCACCGTTTGGCATGGCATGAGGCTTTAGGTATGGGCGACGATAACTATCGTTTCCATGATCACGAGAAGTTAGCTCACTATGCAAATGCGGCTACTGATATTGAATTCCGTATGCCATTCGGCTTCAAGGAGGTTGAAGGTATTCACTCACGTACCAACTTTGACCTTTCACAACACGAGAAGTACTCGGGAAGACAGATAAAGTATTTCGATCCAGAGCGCAATGAGAACTATGTTCCTTACGATGTTGAGACATCTATCGGAGTAGATCGTATGTTCTTATCAGTGATGTGTCACAGTTATACAGAGGAACCATTGGAGAACGGATCAAGCCGTATTGTCTTGAAACTCCCCGAGCCTTTAGCACCAGTTAAGTGTGCTGTTCTACCATTGGTAAACAAAGATGGACTTCCTGAGAAGGCTCAAGAGATTGTTAACCAACTGAAGTTCCACTTCAATACACACATGGAGGCGAAGGACTCAATAGGTAAGCGTTATCGTCGCCAAGACGCTATTGGTACTCCTTTCTGTGTGACTGTCGATGGTGATTCATTAAATGATAACACCGTTACTCTGCGTTATCGTGACTCAATGAAGCAGGAACGTGTACCAGTTGAGAAGCTCCGTGAGATAATAGAAGACCGTGTTTCAATCACTTCTCTATTGAAGAAGATTGATATTGATTAATAAGAGATAGGTTAGTAGAACTTACTTGTTTAACATCGTATCAATAGATGTATCAGTAAGTGCTACTAACCTTTTTTGATATAAAAAGGTTATGACTAAAACGATAAAAACATTCTTTCGCCATGTTGTAAGTATGCTTTGCTTAGGCGGATTACTGCTTACTTCAATGAGTATTGTGTCTTGTTCCGAGGATAAAGACGATGTTGATGAGTTTGCCAATTGGAAGGCTACGAACGAGAACTATTGGAATAAGCTCTATACAACTACTGAACAGAAGATAAAGGGAGGTGATACTTCTTGGAAGATTATCAAGAATTACACCCTAGCCGGGCAGCATGCTGTTGGTAATGCGCAGCTGAGCTATAAGCCAGAGAATCATATCATTGTACATGTATTAGAATCTGGTTCGGAGACAAAAAGCCCTCTTCTCACCGATTATGCATCGGTTCACTATATGGGACGTTTGATACCATCAACAACCTATACAGCTGGTTTGATCTTCGACAAATCATGGTCGTCTAACACCTTTAATGCCACAACATCTCGTCCAACACACTTTGAAGTAAGAGGTGTCGTAGACGGTTTCGCTACAGCCTTACAGCAGATGCATAGAGGCGACCATTGGGTTATTTACATCCCTTATCAGTTGGGTTATGGTGCTGTAAAGGCAGGTGGTGGTACGATTCCAGCCTATTCTACGCTTATATTCGATGTACGATTAGTAGACTTCGCACATGTAGAGAAGAATCTAAAGGATCGTTAGAGTGCTCTTTCTAAAGAATATAGTGAAAGGATGAAGATTGTAAACTTCCAAGGTGGATTAGGCAATCAGATGTTTATCTACGTATTTAGTCAATATCTATCTCGCCTATATCCTCAGAGTGTTTATGGCTCGTATTGGTCGCATTCTTTATGCTTTCATTCTGACTTCCAGTTGGATAAGATATTCGATCTTCAGCTCCCTCCTCATACTCTTCTAACTGATACTCTTAGCAAGTTAGCCTACTTGTGTGAGCGTTTCAGTATCGTTTCAAAAGAGGAAACATCAAAGAGTGTGTTTTATAATGGTTATTGGTTGGATAAAAAGTATTGGCAGGGAGTTGACTTACCAAAGATGTTCAGCTTCCGAGATCCCGCCCTTTCCACAGAATCCAGTGCTATTTTATCTATGATAGAGAGCAGTAATGCTGTTGCTGTTCACACTCGCCGTGGTGATTATCAGTCGAAAGAACATATTGACAAGTTTGGTATTTTCTGTCCGTTAGACTATTATCGTATAGCAATAGAACGTATATTTAAGCAAGAAGCTAATCCTCGTTTCTTTATCTTTTCAGATGATATTGCATGGGTGAAAGCTAACATGTGTATCCCTAATGCAGTTTATGTAGATTGTCACCATGGCAATGATAGTTGGAAGGATATGTTCCTTATGTCGAAATGTCGGCATAATATAATAGCAAATAGTACCTTTTCTTTTTGGGCAGCAATGCTAAATACAAATCCTAACAAGGTCGTTGTTTACCCACAACGTTGGTACTACTGGTCTACACCAGATATCTTTCCTGAGACGTGGTTACCAATAACAGAAAAGGAATTAAAGCGGGCTTCTGATACAGAATAGCGATTGCTTCTTTGTAGATGGTGCTCTCTCTTATTTGTATAATGCAATAGCAGAAGAGGAAAATAAAGTAGATAGAGACTATTTCCTTACCAATATGCAGTACTCTTAATATATAGGTTCGTTAGTTGTGCGTATCTCCTTTAGTAAAAACATAGCCGATGCACTCCTTTCAAAGATTCGAGAAGGAGAAGAGATGACGACGAGTGAGAAGTTTAATCTTATCATTCAGTTAAGTATTCCGTCGATTCTTGCACAGATAACAACCGTCCTGATGTTCTATATTGACGCTGGAATGGTTGGCTCATTGGGTGCAGAACCAGCAGCGGCAATCGGTCTTGTAGAACCCGCAACATGGCTCTTCTTCTCTTTAATAGGTGCTGTTACAATGGGATTCTCTGTACAGGCAGCCCACTTCATAGGTGCTAAAGACTTCTCAAAAGCACGCTCTGTAATGCGTCACGGATATGCCTTTGGACTCTGTTTTGCATTATGTTTTCTGCTTGTTACAGTACTCATTGCACCCTATCTCCCTATATGGTTAAGGGGCGGAAAGGATATTCAGCACGATGCGTCTACTTACTTTCTTATCTTCTCTTTCATCATTCCTTTCCACCTTCTGGAGGTAATGTCAGCCTCCATGCTGAAGGTTTCTGGCGATATGCGACGCCCCAGTTTAATGGCGATACTGATGTGTGTCTTGGATGTAATCTTCAATTATTTCTTCATCTTCCCAACGCATGACATCACCCTACTTGGGCTACAAGTAACAGTGCCAGGATGGGGTGCTGGCGTTGCAGGAGCAGCCTTCGGAAGTCTATTAGCATTTATTGCTGTTGCATTACCATTGGCTTATTACGCCATATTCCGTAGTCCAATCCTTGCGTGGAAGTTGGATGTTGAACGCTTTGTGTGGCGTTGGCAATACATTTGGAATGCGATGAAGATAGGTAGTCCTATGGCTTTGCAATATCTCTTGATGAATGGAGCTCAACTCGTATCAACGATGATTGTCGCTCCATTGGGGAATGTCTCAATAGCTGCCCATTCGTTTGCAATCACAGCCGAAAGTCTTTGTTATATGCCAGGCTATGGTATTAGTGAGGCTGCAACCACTCTCGTTGGACAGAGCGTAGGGGCGGGTAGGCGTGATCTGCATCGTAGTTTCGCATGGATGACCATATTCTTAGGAATGCTCGTGATGGCATTCATGGGTGTAATCATGTATATTTTCGCTCCCGAAATGATAAGTTTATTATCGCCAGTTGCCGATATACAAGTCCTGGGAACATCCGTTCTTCGGATTGAAGCGTTCGCCGAACCCTTCTTTGCAGCAGCCATCGTCGCCTATAGCGTGTGCGTAGGAGCAGGCGACACATTGAAACCTTCCTTCATAAACTTGGGTTGTATGTGGCTCGTCCGATTGACTCTTGCCTATGCGTTAGCCAGTGAATACGGATTGAAAGGCGTATGGTTTGCTATGGCTGTTGAACTTTCTTTCCGTGGAATCATGTTCTTGTTCTATCTCTTTATGCACCTTCGTGGAAAAGCGAAAACGGTTAGTACATTAAGTCGTTAGTACGTTATCATGGTTTATCCAATATTCTTCTCAAAACGAAGAGACGCCCTCTTTGAATCAAGGAGACGCCCTCTTTGAATGGAAGAAAGGCTTTCCTTATATCAAGGAAACGCCCTCTTCAAATGAAGATGATGTTTCGCTATCAGCTTCTCATCGAATGAAAAGAGGGGGAAATAGTGTTTTTATCAACTTAAATATGGGGCTAATGGCGCATAAATTAATCCTATTATAGTTTCATCCAACCACTAGTTTACATCTAATTTATTTGGCTTTTTAGGCTATTTAGCGTATCTTTGCAACGCTATTCACATTATTATATAATGTTAAACGATAATAGATTCGACCTTTTAAAGACGATACAGTCACCCGCAGATTTACGTAAACTTAGCTTAGAGCAGTTGCCTAAGTTATGTCAACAACTGCGTGAAGACATCATAGAAGAAGTAGCTGTTAACCCTGGACACTTGGCTTCGAGCCTTGGTGCAACAGAGATAACTGTGGCTTGTCACTATGTCTTTAATACTCCAGAAGACCGCATAGTTTGGGACGTTGGGCATCAGGCATACGGACATAAGATACTGACTGGCAGGCGTGAAAACTTCTGCAATAACCGTAAATTAGGTGGGTTAATGCCTTTCCCGTCGCCTTATGAGAGTGAATATGATACATTCACTTGTGGGCACGCATCCAACTCTATATCTGCAGCTTTGGGTATGGCGGTAGCCTCGAAACTGACTAAGCAGCATCGACATGTTGTAGCCATTATAGGTGACGGAGCGATGAGTGGCGGTCTAGCCTACGAGGGTTTGAATAATGTTTCGAGCCAACCTAATGACCTATTGATTATCCTCAACGATAACGACATGTCGATTGATAGGGCAGTAGGAGGTATGGAGCAATACCTATTAAACTTAGATACCAACGAGACTTATAACCGTCTTCGCTTTAAAGCATCGCAGTGGTTACATGCCAAAGGACTATTGAATGAGGATCGGAGAAAAGGCTTACTTCGATTGAACAATGCCCTTAAATCGGCTCTTGCACATCAACAGAATATATTCGAAGGGATGAATATTCGGTACTTCGGACCATTTGATGGTAATGATGTAGGAGAGCTTGTTCGCATCCTAAGACAACTGAAGGACATGAAGGGACCTAAGCTCCTTCACTTACATACGAAGAAGGGTAAAGGATACGAACCAGCCGAGAAGAGTGCCGTAGTATGGCATGCTCCGGGTAAGTTCGACCCAAAGACTGGCAAGCGAATCATACATGAGTCGCATAACGAACCACCTAAGTTTCAAGACGTATTCGGTAATACTCTCTTAGAGTTAGCACGCAAGAATCCACGTATCGTAGGCGTTACGCCAGCTATGCCAACTGGTTGTTCGATGAACATCATGATGAAGGATATGCCCGAAAGAACATTCGATGTAGGTATTGCCGAGGCGCATGCTGTAACCTTCTCTGCTGGTATGGCGAAGGATGGGTTACAACCTTTTTGCAATATTTATAGTGCTTTCTCTCAACGAGCTTACGATAGTATTATCCACGATATGGCAATTCTCAATCTGCCAGTTGTGCTCTGTTTGGATAGAGCCGGACTAGTGGGTGAGGATGGTGCGACGCATCATGGAGCCTTTGATATGGCTTTCTTGCGCCCTATCCCCAACCTAACTATTTCCTCACCAATGGATGAACACGAGTTAAGAAGACTGATGTACACAGCCCAACTACCAGTTAAAGGCTCTTTTGTGATACGTTATCCACGAGGAAAAGGTGTGCTTACGGACTGGGAATGTCCGTTGACAGAAATAAAAGTAGGTACGGGTAGGCGTCTGCACGATGGTTGGGATGTAGCCGTGTTGAGCATTGGTCCGATTGGAAATGACGTAGAAAAGGCTATAAACATCATCGAGTCAGCCAACTCACCATCGACTCAAGAGCATTGTCCTAGTATTGCCCATTATGATATGAGATTCTTGAAACCATTGGATGAGACCATTCTCCAAGAGGTTGCTGAACGCTTTTCTCGCATTATAACTATCGAAGATGGGGTGCGTGACGGAGGCTTAGGTACTGCTGTAACAGAATGGATGAGCGATCATGGACATACACCTCATATAACCCGAATGGGTATGCCCGACCACTTTGTAGAGCAGGGAACAGTTGAACAGTTGCGTGCTCTTTGCGGTATAGATATTGATGGAATAAAGAAACAACTGACCTCAGTTGAGTCATAGTGAACCCTTATCTGTATAAGAGAAGGTGGTTAAAAGACTTACAAAGACAGACAAGTTAAAGCAGAAAACATGAAGATTATCATATCAGGAGCATATACTATTGGCTCTTATCTAGCTAGACTCCTCTCACGTAACAAGCAAGACATAGTGCTCATGGATGAGTGCTCGGAGAACCTAGAGAAGATTAGTAACGAGGCTGATCTACTAACAATGGAAGGCTCAACAACCAGTATCAAGAATCTTAAAGAGGCTGGGGCAGAGGATGCCGACTTGTTTATTGCAGTTACGCCAGACGAGTCGAAGAATATTGCGGCATGCGTTCTTGCACATCAATTAGGGACTAAGAAGACCGTTGCTCGTGTAGATAATCCGGAGTATGTAGAGCCTTCTAATCAAGAACTCTTCCATCAGATGGGAGTAAGCAGCATAATTTATCCAGAGCTTCTAGCCGCTAAAGACATCATCAATGGATTGAAGATGTCATGGGTACGTCAGCGTTGGGATGTGCATGATGGAGCGTTGGTCATGTTAGGTATTAAGCTGCGGGAGAGTTGTGAAATACTTGATCGTCCATTGAAAGAGATCAGTGGTCCGGATGATCCTTACCATGTAGTTGCTATCAAGCACAACGATGAGACGATTATACCAGGTGGTAATGATACCTTACAACTATATGACCTTGCCTACTTCATGACCACTAAGCAATATATACCATACGTGCGCAAGATAGTGGGAAAGGAGCATTATGTTGACGTGCAAAACGTTATCTTCATGGGAGGAGGTAAGACGGCTGCACGTGCAGTGAGGATGTTGCCAGAGTATATGCACGCCAAGATCATAGAGCAAGACCCAACGCGTTGCGAAGAGTTAAACAATATCTTGGATGAAGACACGCTCGTTATCAATGGTGACGGACGTGATATTGGATTGCTGCAAGAGGAGGGTATCCGTAACACACAAGCCTTTGTTTCATTGACATCGAATGCTGAAACGAATATTCTTGCTTGTCTAACTGCAAAGCGAATGGGCGTTCGCAAGACTGTAGCTGCCGTCGAGAACTTTGATTATGTGGGCACTGCTGAGAGCCTAGATATTGGTACTATCATCAATAAAAAGGCTGTTGCTGCCAGTCATATATACCAGATGATGTTGGATGCAAACGTTGAGAACATCCGATTCCTTATGTCCGTCAATGCCGATGTGGCTGAGTTTGTACCCAGCCCAGACGCTAAGATTACCCGAAAAGTAGTCCGCGAACTTAACTTACCACGTGGAGTTACCATCGGCGGATTGGTTAGGAATGGAGAAGGAATGCTCGTTTCGGGTAACACGCAGATTGAGGCTGGTGACTCAGTAGTGGTCTTCTGTTACAATGTAGATATGAAGAAGGTAGAGAAACTATTTATGTGATTATGTTGAATCTGAAACTTATATCCAAGATTCTGGGCTCTCTCTTGTGGATAGAGGGAGTGTTGTTGCTGTGTTGCCTCTTTGTTTCTATATGGTATCAGGGCGATGATATACTGCCATTTGTGTGGAGTATCTTAATCACAGTAGGCTCTGGATTCATCTTCCGAATCCTTGGTCGCAATGCAGATAACCTATTAGGACGTCGCGATGCTTACTTTGTTGTGACCATATCATGGATACTTTTCACCCTCTATGGTACGCTTCCTTCTATGATTAGTGGCTATATTCCTAGTTTTACTGACGCTTTCTTTGAGGCTATATCAGGCTTCACAACTACTGGAGCAACTATCCTCGACTTCCCCGAGAAACTACCAAAAGGACTGCTCTTCTGGCGTTCGTTGACACAATGGATAGGTGGTTTAGGTATCGTGTTCTTTACTGTTGCCATCCTTCCTTCTCTAGTGGGTGGGTCGGTAAAGGTGTTTGCTGCAGAGGCAACAGGACCTATTAAGAGTAAGTTACATCCGCGTATCAGCACCAGTGCTAAGTGGATTTGGATGGTCTATTTAGTGTTAACTGTCGCCTGCATCCTTAGTTATAAGGTTTGTGGAATGGGCTGGTTTGATGCCTTCAACTATTCTATGACAAGTACAGCAACAGGTGGTTTTGCTACGGAGAGTGGCTCAATTATGACCTTCCACTCGCCTGCGGAGGAATATGTCAGTGCATTGTTTTGTTTCCTTTCAGGCGTAAACTTCACCTTATTATATGCATCAGTTATAGGGATGGATATTAAGAAACTCTTTAAGAATAGTGAGTTCCGTTTCTATACTATCATGGTTCTTTCCTTTGCAATCTTCATCACTTTCGAACTCGTTTGGCGTAATCACTACGACATAGAACACGCTTTCCGCAGTGCCATCTTCCAAGTTGTTTCGTTCATCACAACGACTGGTCTCTTTAGTGATGACGCTGGTAAGTGGCCTCATGTGACGTGGGTTGTACTTGCAGCGTGTATGTTCTTCGGTGGATGTTCAGGCTCGACGAGTGGCGGACTGAAGAGTATTCGAGGTGTGATGTTGCTTAAAGTAGTTCGAAATGAGTTCCGTCAGATCCTCCATCCGAATGCTGTTCTACCCATGAAGATCGATGGTGTCAATATCTCGCAATCGAAACGTGTAACCTTACTAGGCTTTGTTGGGCTCTATCTCATCCTAACTCTTTTCTGTGCATTCACGATGATTGCCCTAGGAATTGACAATACTAACGCTATCACCATCACGTTAAGTAGTCTTGGAAATGTAGGTCCGACGCTAGGTATGGAGATTGGTCCTACGATGTCATGGGCGCAACTTCCAGACTTTGCAAAGTGGATTTGTTCGTTCTTAATGCTTGTTGGTCGACTGGAGTTGTTCACTGTTCTCGTCCTCTTCACACCTGCTTTTTGGAAGAAGAATTAGTGCTTTTATCCTCCTCTTAGCCTCTTTTAAGAGGAGAACCTCCTAACGGGAACTAATCAGGAAACGCCCTTTTCCATTTCAAGAAGGCGTTTCTTAGATACGAAGAAAGCCTCTCTTTGATATGAAGAGAGGCTCTCTTTGTTTTCAGAACTTACGTATGTCTATTGCTACTCATGTTTATTTCGTGTACAGTTGAGGCTTTTTGTAGGAAAAGGAAATCATCTTTTGCATTTAATTTAACAGTATTTTGTGCTGTAATCGATAATGAATGTGTAACTTTGCCAACAATCACTTTTGCATAAAGAAACTAACTAAAACATAATAAAATGAAGAAGAATAAACTATTACTGTTACTATTTGTGCTCCTTACGGCAGTGTCTTTAACATCTTGTCTTGGTGATGGTGAAGATAGTGTGAGACGCCAACTTCCAACACAGGCAGAGATAGATGCAGCCTTTAATGTTATGAAAGGTAACTATCAAGGAAAGCTCATTTGCTATGCTTTTGATGAACAGTATGGTGGTTGGAAGAAGGATGATTCAATCGCTTCTAACTGGGAGATAACATCAGATACAACCCTACTTATAAAGCATTTCCCTACTAAGTTCCTTGCTAAGAGTGTTACGAATGTGAGCTTAAAGCAGGCTATTGAGGCCTTACCTGCACAAGACTTAAACTTTAAGATAAGTATTCGACAGGCACGACCATCAGCTACGGGCTTTTACATTGTACCACTCATTGCTGATTTAGGAAACCTTACTTATGATGGTGCAAGCCATCAGATAGGGGTGAGATTTATATGGAATGAGTCTACAATAGGTAAGTTTGATCCTTCGACAAAGCGCATGGGTGTTCGCTTGATAGAGAATGGTATCTATGTTGATAAAGTACTGAAAGATGATGTTTATCGTGCTGGTAACATTTATATCTTACATACAAACTGATACAGAGAAGTATCTTTTAGGTATTAGATAAGTGTAAGGCGGTTGTTTCATTGGTGATACAACCGCCTTATTCGTTGGCTGTTTCTTCTTGTGTTGATTGCTTTTCTAAGAATAACCTAACATCTTCTTGCAGTTTTCTGAAAGGTTCTGCATTTCTGTAACCTACGTTCCTTCTCAACATGGAAACGATAGCTTCGATGCTATGACTGTAACTTGACAACTCATTCCGGCGCTGCGTATCATGCACCGCATTGCGATTTATCTCCTCTTCTCGCTCTCTGATCAGTCGGTCGCAGACGCGTTTTAGGATGGGAACAACAACATTGTCGAAGAGATGATGCCCTTGTATATATAAATAGGTGGTAGTAGGTGTAACGCCAAGTGTGCTTAGCTCTCTCTTTAGTTGTAGGTAATCCTCCTTTGCATAAGGGTACTCCTTTTGTAATTGGCGTATCTTCCTTTGTACCTTATGATGCAGTCTTTGTAAGGATTCAGCAGCATTATAGATAGAAAAGTGCCCTATTTCGATAACTCTATTGAAGTCGGTTATAGTGAATTGGCGGTACTTCTGGTGTCTATAAGTCCATATATTCCAAACAAAGAGAGGATAGATTATCTCGCTATATTGGCTTAGGAAGGATTCAAAGTCAAATATGGCGTGGTCGTTAAGGGCTACAGCTACACTCACATCATGCAGACTTTGGGCGTAACACTGTAGGTTTTCAATGGCATAAGCATAGGTATGAAAGACGTAAGGGTTAGTGATGACTTGTATAGAAGTAGCTGTTTTACCTTGTAAAAGATAATCATAATCTGCATCAACACAGGCTATCATGTTCTCTCCCATTTGATTTGAAATAAGATTCATAAGCACCGACTTCTTCCCTTTCGTTAGGTTCAAGCGTGACGGAAGCATAACTTCAAAGAAGCGATCATTGCTTTCGAAGCCACTTAACACCGTCCTCCAAAAGAAGATATCATCGTATGCCTCGACGTATGCAATAATCTTTCTGCGTGCATGCTTACCATTAAGTTGATTGGCAGCATTGATGTATGCCGATGATAGATTGTCGCGGAGTCGTCTGCTCATAGTGCCTCCTTCCCTTGCTATTATTTGTCAGTAATATCCGAAACTTCCGTTACTCGGTCTATCCAACCATTCATTATCACAGCCGGACTATGCGTACTTAGGATGATTTGAACATTGGGATTCAGTTCGAGAATGAGGTCAATTAGTCGTTTCTGCCAGTCTACGTGCAGGCTAACTTCAGGTTCGTCCATAAAGAGAACGTATGGTTTATTATCCTCAACGAGCACAGTCAAGAGGATAACCAATATCTGTTTCTCTCCGCTTGAGAGCTGATAAGGATAGAGCGTTTCGCCTATCTGTGAGAAACGAATCTCATTCTCCGTACGAATGATAGTCTTTCCTGTTTCGGTGAAGAGGTCGTCTATCATATCTTGGAATCGCTTTTTGGGTAGGGAGATGCGCTGTGCCTCTTCCGCAGCATTAGCTGTTCCGCTTTGTAAAGTAGCAATGATTCGGTTGCCAATGTTCACTTGGTAATCCAGATACTTGCGTTGCAACTGAAAGAGCTGCCAGTCTAATTCGGTGGAAAGATTGCCATCCATCTTACTAACACTGTCCGAATTTAACAGCGGACGATCGAATGAACGGATAATATCATAGCGTATCCATTTGGCATCGGAAGGGTTCACTTTCAACCGAACACCCTTCAGTAGATGACTGGGAAACTCTCCGCCTTGTGAAAAAGAGCGTACCACCTTATTTATAATGGTACTCTTTCCTACGCCATTGATACCACTTAAGATATTAACTTGCCGATCTAATGTCCATCGAATGTGCTTCTTTCCACTCCAAAGGGAGTCGATTTCAATCTCTTCTATGTAATTGGCATATTTCTGCATAAGGCTTTCTTGTAGTATTATAACACTATCGCAAATATAGTGCTTTTTATCTGTTTGACGATAGAAAAGGCTCTTTTTAACGTAAATACCATAATTGTGGTATGCGAAATAACACAAAGTGAGTATTTTAAAGACCAATGTTTCTCCGTAACTTTGCACCTATGAAAAAGAAACAAAACACTTAGAACTTGCGGTGATAAGTGTTTTGATTGGTAGATGAAACAAATAATTAAAGGTAACGGATATGACAAAGATTGCAAAGAAACTCACTGAACTGATTGGGAATACACCCTTGTTGGAATTAAATAAGTTCTCTTCTTTGAAAGGACTTGAGCAGCCAATTATAGCAAAGATAGAATCGTTTAACCCTGGTGGAAGCGTTAAAGATCGTGTTGCACTAGCGATGATTGAGGATGCAGAAGATAAAGGACTTCTGAAGCCAGGAGCCACTATCATTGAGCCAACGAGTGGTAACACGGGAGTTGGTTTGGCATTAGTAGCAGCTGTGAAGGGCTATAAACTCATCCTTACTATGCCGGAAACAATGAGTATAGAACGCCGTAATCTTGTGAAGGCTTATGGTGCTACTGTTAAGTTGACGAGCGGTAAAGAGGGTATGAAAGGGGCTATCAAAGCAGCGGAGGAATTGCGCGATTCGATTCCAGGAAGCATTATTCTTCAGCAGTTCGAGAACCAAGCTAATCCGCAGAAACACTATGAGACAACTGGTAAAGAGATATGGCGTGATACGGACGGAACGGTCGATATCTTCGTTGCCGGTGTAGGAACTGGTGGTACAATAAGCGGTGTTGGCAAGTATTTGAAGGAGCAGAATCCGAATGTAAAGGTTGTTGCTGTCGAGCCAACAACATCCCCCGTGCTAAGCGGCGGACAAGGTGGTCCGCACAAGATACAGGGCATTGGCGCTGGTTTTATACCTTCTACATACAACAGCAAGTACGTTGATGAAATCTTCCAAGTCGATAATGACGAAGCGATACTCACGGGTCGTCAGTTGGCACAGAGCGAAGGCTTACTTGTTGGAATATCATCAGGTGCAGCTGCTTTTGCGGCTAGTGAGCTTGCAAAACGCCCCGAGAATAAGGGTAAACGAATCGTTACTTTGCTTCCAGATACGGGTGAGCGTTATCTCTCAACAGTATTATATGCTTTTGAGGAATATCCCTTGTAAGAAATAAATAATACTGATAAAGATGGGTGGGAAAGGTCGTTATTTTTAGAGGAAACGACTCTTTGCCACCTTTCTTTATATTGTATTTAAACTAAATCCTACTTATTATTAATCTAATAAGCCCCTATCTTCTTTATATTTCATTTTCTGTTATATTTATCATTCACACTAATTCCTTATTAGTCAATGCTCTAATGTAATCAATGAGATGACAGGTATGATAGAAAAATGATTTCTTTGGTCTTTTAAAAGGAAACCTATATTCAGCCAAAGAGTTATAATCATGAGTCTATAGCCTGTGTATGATAAGGATTGTCTCTTGTCTCCCCTTGTGTAAGTTGGGTGTTTTTCGAAGTGAGTAAAGCCTCTTCTTGAAATAAAGAAAGACCACCCTTGATATCCAAATAGCCTCTCCTTGGTAAGAAATGTAAGTCATTTCGAATATAGGTAACTATGTTCTAAACATTAAACATTTGATAATGAGTGTTCTTGTTGTATGTTTGCTGTGATTTTAATGACCTATTGTCTCAAAATTGCAAGTAGATGTCTATAATTTAAAGAAAAACAATATTTTTTCTGAAAAATATATTGTCTATCCAAAAAAAGTACTACCTTTGCACTCTAGAATTAAATGTCGCTAAAATCAATACATTAATATTAAGCATTTATGAAAAAGTTTTTGATTGCACTTTCAATGCTCGCAATGGGCATTAGTAGTA
>ERZ772974.1035-NODE-1035-length-18834-cov-3.169764_pt1 | contig 18834 bp, 10 predicted proteins | sample MGYA00580671_ERZ772974 | MGnify/ENA primary metagenome ERZ772974 (study PRJEB29015, sample SAMEA2738065) | human oral metagenome | biome: human oral; feature: human-associated habitat; material: saliva | place: China | collected 2218 ... | reverse complement strand
GGACATCGAACGTGACGTTTCTGAACAGCCATGCTTTCTTGCTGTTCTTCCCAGGTTTCCCGTTCATGGTGATTTTCTTGCCCACAGTGGAGATACTCAGCATGGTTGATTCCCGTCTTTCGATCGTATTGCCGTGCTGCCTGTGGCTCCAATACTACAAGGAGTAAACCCGAAAAATAGTTATTTGCCGAATATTCTTTAGACCTATAAATAATTCTCAAATAACCGAAATCAAGCTGCCGCTTCATTGAACGACAGTTCGAATAGTCAGCGCTATTCAGCTATTTTAACCGTGCTAAATCATGTGAATAGTCCTGGTGTTTTTATGTTGAAAACGGCAGAGTGAAGCAAGAAAAACATCAAAGGTGTTCCCCATCCGCTACATCGCGGTACTTGGTTTCCAATCTCGAAGACAAGACCGAGGGAATGCAAGAACGCGACGGTTTCAATCCGCTATGTCGCGGTACTTGGTCTCTGACTGAAAAAAAGAAAACAGGAGCGTCGCAACACTGATGGTTTCAATCCGCTATATCGCGGTACTTGGGTTCTGACCTCTCAGAGGGGTTGTAGTCGATAGTTTTATGATGGGGGGGTTTCAATCCGCTATATCGCGGTACTTGGGTTCTGACTTCGAAATGGGCGACCCCGATATTGATGGCGCTAATCGTTTCAATCCGCTATATCGCGGTACTTGGGTTCTGACCCCATTATCAAAACTGAATCCGATCTAAAGTCAGGTTTCAATCCGCTATATCGCGGTACTTGGGTTCTGACCCTACCAGAAAAACACCCCCTCTGACCAGCGGCGGAGGAAACGGTTTACACACCCCCCGTCGAATAGATCACATTCCCACATTTGCTTCCTTAAATCACGATAAAAACACCAGGTCAACCCACTACACACCAAACGCCGGTATCGAGTTATCTGAGACCACCCCACCACCCCTGCGGGTTAACCCCGTTCAAAACCATACTTGAACTGGGGAGATGAAGCTTTGATGGGGACGCGTCAACGTAGATACCCTACCGTAACACGCTTATCCAGCGATAATCGTGAGACACGCCCGCATGTCGCAACATAAACAGCCAAACAACAAGGCGCTTCTCTTTCGCACTCCTTCACTGACCAACTGTGGACGCAAACCGTGAAATGTACCAGCGTTGCCACGGAGTTTCCACTGCTCGCGGATGGTAGTTTTCTCGAATAAAGGCCACTGCGCTGGCTGAATCTATTCCATCAAGTACCGCAATGCATGCGAGCGCGGTTCCTGTACGCCCAATTCCTCCGCCACACGTTATGTCCACACGGGAATCCCGCGCCTCTTTAAGCGCGGTTTCCAAAACACAGCAAGTTTTTGGGCCATTAACTGGAATCCAAAAATCCGGCCACCTAATCCACTGAGTCTCGGCTATAGGTAAAGCGCGTGGAGAAAACCCTGCGAGCATCACAATATAATCGGGTAATTCCACGCCTTCCCGGTAATAGCTACGAGGCCGACCTCTTATTCGTGCGCCGGAAGGGAACACAACAACGCCGGGTTCTTGTTCACTCCACTGCGCCGTTGCATTCACGTATCCATTACATCATCACTCGCCAAAAGCGCTAAGCCTCCCGCGCCCATTCCGCCACGACCTTCCGGTCTGGCTTTCCCACGGCGGTAAGTGGCACGCGATTCATCATCAATAGCCGGTCAGGTTGTTTGAAGTCGGCCATGCCCGCATCGTGGACGGCTGCGCGGAGTAGTTCCAGGTCAATCTGGCTTCCGGGTTGCGCGACGATCCCCGCTACCACGGCTTCGCCAAGGTACTCGTCGGGTGCGCCCACCACCACGACGTTGGCCACGCCTGGTACCTGCGATAACACTTCTTCCAGTTCCACGCAGTCTACGTTTTCCCCGGCTTTGATCACTACGTCTTTGATGCGGCCCATCACCACCACGGAGCCGTCGTCGTGGATGTGCACGTTATCGCCGCTGCGGTACCAGCCGTCGTCGGTGAAGGATGCTTCGTTGGCGGCGGGTGCTCGGTAGTAGCCGAGGATGGTGTAGGGTCCGCTGGTTTCCAGGCCGCCATCAGCGCCGATGCGGAGCTTGTCGAGCGGACTCATGGGATAGCCCTGGGTGGTACGCACACGGTCGCGGTCCGGATCTCCTGGAGTGGTGAAGCACAATAGTCCTTCGGCCATACCGAATACTTGCTGGAGGGTGTTGTTAAATGCCTCGTCCACAAGGGTTGCTTGTTCTGGGCTAAACCGCGCGCCGCCAACCTGCACAAGGCGCAGTGAGCTGAGGTCTTGGGTTTCCCATTCGGTGGCTTCCGCCCACAGCAATGCAAGGGAAGGAACGGCGGAGACAACGGTGACGCGGTGTTGTTCGATGAGGTCAAAGATCATGTCGGGGCTGGGAATGGGTGCGCAGACAACGGTACCGCCTGCGGCCAGCACCCCAAACAGCCCAGGGCTTGCCAGCGGGAAATTGTGTGCCAACGGCAGCGCGGCAAGGTAGACGTCGTCTCCCGTAATGGTGCAGGCAGCGGCCGCGCAGGCGATGTCGTAGCGGTAGTCCTGGTGGGTCCGGGCAATCAGTTTGGGCAACCCCGTGGTTCCGCCAGACACGAGCAATACGGCAGGGTTGTCTGGCACAAACCCGGGATGCCACCCGGCCGCGTCCGCACCAGCATCTCCCCCATCAGTCCCTTCTGCAACCGGCAGCCCCCCAACATGCACAACAGAAACACCACACGAAGCAGCCACCTCGTCCAGCAGAGCCTTATCGGAGCCCACCAGTTCGGCCGCCCCGCTGAGCTGCGCCAAGTGCGACAGTTCCGCAAAGCGATGACCTGGCAGCGTGAGCACCGGCACGCACCCGGCAAGCAGGGTTCCCAGCAGCGCTTCGGCAAACGCTAGACCATTCTCAAGGTGCAGCAGCACACGGTCACCCGGCTGGCGTCCCCGCGCTAGTAGCCCCCGCGCAACGCCTTTCGCCTGGGCGCGTAACTGTGCATAGGTGAGGGTGCGCGGGCCGTCGATAATCGCGACCTTGTTCGGGGACTGTTCTAGCTGGTCCCATACCAGCTGGTCCAGGGGCTGTCCGGCATCGAGTGAGGGGTCGTCGTTAAGGAACGGAAGCATGGGTGAGCCGACGAATCCTGTGCGGAGGTTGTTGTCGGTGCTTGACATCGGAGCAGGTGAGGTAGTTTCCTTGTGCATAAAGGTAAGTCTAACCTAATATAATTAGATATGACCTTGCCTACCACTAGTTTGTCTTCAGATAGCTTGCCATCACATCAAGACATTCGCCAAACCAATGGCACCGACACCCTTGATGTCATTGGCATTGGTTTCGGACCGTCGAACATCGCATTCGCAGCGGCATTGGCCGACGAAAACGAAGCACACCCAAACAAAGCACAGCTCACAGCCCTGTTCTTGGAGTCCTCCCCCACCACCGTGTGGCACCCAGGCATGCTGCTTCCCGACGCCGTGATGCAGATCGCTTTCCCCAAGGACTTAGCCACACTGCGCAATCCCCGCAGCCGCTTCACTTTTTTCAACTATTTGTTTGAAAACAATCGGCTCACGGACTTCATTAATCTGCAAACGTTCTTCCCCTCCCGCCAGGAAATCGCAGATTACATCCAGTGGGCGGCCCGCAACGTCCCCGTTGACGTGCAGTACGGCACCAGCGTAACCAGCATCGATACCGATGGAGACATCGCCGTGGTCAACACGGTCGACGCAGACGGCAACACCCAGCACTACCGTGCTCGCGCCGTTCTCCTGGGCACTGGCCTGAATCCATCACTCCCTGAGGGCCTCACCGAGAACGATCGAGTGTCCCACAGTGTGCACATTCTGCCGTTCCTTGAACAATTCAGGGAACACAACACCACCACTCCGAACAAAAAACTCGCCGTGTTGGGTGGCGGACAAAGCGCAGCGGAAATAGCAAAGTACCTGCACGCTACGTTCCCCGATTCGGAAGTCCACCTGATTCACACCCGATATGGGCTTACCCCCAGCGACGATTCCCCCTTTGCCAACCGAGTGTTTGACCCCGACGCCGTGGACAAGTGGCACGCCGCCTCCGTCGAAGAACGCGAGCGTCTGCGCGCCGTCCATGCTGGGACAAACTACACTGCGGTGGACCCAGATCTGCTGGATGAGCTCTTCCGCTTGACCTACAAAGAGCGCCTTGATGGAAAGAAACGCCTTTTCATTCACGACACCACATACGTAACATCGATTGCAGAAACTCCTGATGGCGTGCAGCTTCAGTTGGAAAACTCCATGGACAGCACCACGGAAACCCTCAATGCAGACATGCTCATCTGCGGAACAGGTTTTAATGAATCCGATCCTCGGGAATTTTTTGTAGACTTATCACACATACCCGTGGATGAAAATGGGCGCGTCATCGTGGAACGAGACTACCGGTTAGCTACTGGTGATACCCCCGCTCCAGCTATTTACCTGTGTGGTGGTGTAGAACATAGTCATGGTTTCAGTTCATCACTGTTGTCCCTGGTATCCATCAGGGCAGGTGAAGTACTTGAATCGGTGAAAAGCTACCTCGCCACCACATCTACCCGCGTGACCTAACGCCACACACATGCGGGCGGCAGTTAAGGGCAGTGGCACCGGCACGACACTACCCAGGAGGAGGAAGCTCGCTATGGGGAAAGGCTTTCAGGGAGCCATGCTCCGCGCCATGCGCGTTGAGGAGCACACCGCAACCGTCATCGAGTCCGAATGGCTCACGCAGCACGTTGTACACATTACGTTTCATTCCGACACGTTACTGAACAGCGACGGGGAGCTTCCCGCCTCGTGGGTGCGCGTATGGTTCCCTGACCATGAGGGCCAGGGAAAACTTCATCAGCGCTGTTACACCCTCCTCCACGCCGACCCCACCACCGGAGTCTTTTCCATCGCGTTTCTTATTCACACCCCCAGCGGCCCGGCATCCTCGTGGGCTGTGCGCGCCCGCGCGGGGGATGAACTCACCATGCAGCGGTTCGGTGGGGACGGTTTTACTCCCGACGACCAACCGCCGCGCGGCTACCTGTTTGTCGGCGACGCAGCATCATGGCCCGCAATCAACGCCATCATCGGCACGCTGCCCACCGGCACACCCATCCAGGTTGTCATGGAACAATTCCGCGATGACGATACCCAGTTGCCCTTCCCTGACCACCCCGACATCACCGTCCGCTGGATACCCACACGTCACGACGCCCGCGCGCTTGTCGACGCCCTCGAAGGCCACGACGTTCACGGGTGGCGCTGTTGGGTCGCCGCCGAAAGCACGGCAACCCGGCTGGTCAAATCGCATCTGGAACTGAATTTTGGCCACAACCGCGCAACCCTGCATTCCCAGGCGTACTGGATTGAAGGCCGCGCCATGGGCAAACAGGTTGATGTTGAACCTGACACCACAGCCGACAACTCAGGCGCAGATGCTGCGGATGCAGCAGCAACGGAGCAGACTACGACACCGGTCGCGGCGTCGACAAGCGATGCGGCGACCAGCGGCAAGACTGCCGATGCGAAGCAGGTATCGGTGCTGCGCCCGGCGCGGGTGGCGTTGATTATCAGTGGGTTGGCGCAGGCGCTGCTGTCCATCACCTACATCGTGCCGTTTATCCTGTTTTCCGAGCTCGCGCAGCGCCTGGTGCGGGGTGCGAGCCAGGACGAGCTGATTCAGGTGGGGCTTGTGGGGGTGGGCATCCTGGGCTTCAATACGCTGGGGACGGCAGTGTTGCTGTTCGCGCAGCATGTGTACGATGCCAACTATTCGGCGGCACTGCGGAAGCGCCTGCTGCACAAACTGTCACGCCTGCCCTTGGGCTGGTTTAAAGACCGCCGGTCCGCAGAAGTGAAGACGTTGGTGCAGGACAATGTGTCTTCGTTGCATTATTTGATTACTCACGCGGTGCCGGACATGGTGGGTGCGGTAGTGACCCCGCTCGCCATTCTGATTTACCTGTTCACGGTGGATTGGCGGCTGGCGCTGGTGCTGCTGCTTCCTATCGTGCTCTACATTGTGGTCACGGTGCGCCAGGCCAGTGCCGATAAGCAAAAAATTGCCCGGATTCTGCGCTGGAACGCCACCATCAGCGGCGATACGGAACGGTTCGTGTCCGGACAGGCCGTGAGCCGAGTGTTTGGCGACGATGCCACAGTCAACCTGCCCCGTGAACTGCAAGAAATGGGCGATTACCTGATCACCTGGCAGCGCAGCACCCTGGACTCCAAACTGAATTCCACACAAATGACCAAGCCGATGAGCATCATGGCGTTGTTGCTGCTGGTGGGGACTGGCCTCGTGGTGGGTGGCGTCATGCCTGCGGAGAACATCATTCCGTTTTTGATCTTGGGAACGTCCTTTGGTGATCGCCTGCTGGCCGTCTCCTATTCCGCCAACGGCATTCGGGAAGGTCTCAACGCGAAAAAGAGCCTGGAACTGCTGCTCACTACGCCGGAGCTCAGCGAATCCAGCGACGGCTCGCAGAGCGATGCTGCCTCGGGCGCGGAAGACGCTGCCGACACAACTGAGGTCGCGAGCGCACCCACCTGCGGAAACATCACAGTGAAGAACGTCTCGTTCTCCTATTCGGCGGGCACACGGGCGCTGAACAAGATTGACCTTGATATTCCCGCTGGCACGACAACGGCGCTGGTGGGGCCATCCGGGTCCGGGAAATCCACCTTTGCAAGCCTGCTGGCGCGCCTGTGGGACCCCGACGATGGTGCCATCGTTCTCGACGGCGTGAACCTGCGCGACATCCCAGAAGATACGCTGCACCGCAAAGTGGCTGTGGTGTTGCAGGACGTGCAGCTGATCAAGGGAACCCTGTTTGACAACATTGCGCTGGGTCACCCGGAGGCAACGCGCGAAGACGTTCGGGCCGCAGCCCAAGCCGCCTACATTGACGACTTCATCATGTCCCTCCCCCACGGCTACGATACGCTCGTGGACCGCAAGAGCCTATCGGGTGGCCAGCGCCAGCGCGTCGCCATCGCCCGGGCATTGTTGGGTGACCCGGATGTTGTGGTGCTGGATGAGGCAACCGCCGCCGCCGACCCCGATTCCGAATGGGCTGTGCGCAAGGGCCTCGACGCCCTTCTGGAGGGCCGCACCAAGATCATTGTTGCGCACCGCCTGCACACCATCGCCCACGCCGACCGCATTGTTGTGCTCCAGCACGGCGACATCGCTGAGCAGGGCACACACAATGAACTGGTCACCACCAACGGGTTGTACAGCAGCCTTGCCTCCAGCATGCACAGAAAGTAGGCCCATGCTTTTCGACGCCCCCTCCAACCTCGCCGCCATCACCGGACCGGAAGCCACACGCGATCGCATCTCATTTTTCACCCTGAGTGTCGTGTCCACGGCGGTGCAGGCCGGGGCCATCATGACGCTGATTCCGCTGTTCGAGGGACTTTTCTCCGACAATCCCGCCTCCGCAATACGCTGGGTGGGCATGCTGGTTGGGCTGGTGGCGCTGGGGTGGGGCATTGACCACATCAGCCACCGCATTGGCTTTTCCTTGGGGTGCCGCATTCTCAAAACCGTTGAAACCTCTGGGGTCGCGTCGATCCGTGAGATGGACATTTCGCAGCTGCACTCCGAATCCGCGTCAAAACTTTCAAAACTACTGTCCACCGCAGGTGCCGAATCCCTCTCCGCGCTTGCGCACCTGATGTTCCCCCTCATCCAAGGGATCCTGATTACCCCACTGCTCAGCATTTTCCTGCTCACCATATCGTGGAAGCTGGCCGTGGTGGCCTTCGTGACCGGCGTTCTTCTGACCTTGGCATTGGTGGGGTCTCAGCGTCTGATCGCCCGCTCCGAGGCGGCCTACGACGACGCCACCCGCGAACTCAACGACGCCACACTGGAATTCGCTTGGGCACAACCAACGCTCCGCACCGCCGGGGTGAGCCGTTCCGCCCTTGACGACGTCCTCCGCGGGTCACGACAGCGCGGCCTGCGGCTCCTCCTCTGGCAAATCCCGGGTGAGACGCTGTTCAGCATCGCCTCACAGCTCGGCCTTCTCGCATTCGCACTGGTCACCGGCATGCTGTACCTCAATTCCGACATCTCCGGCGCCACTGCCGCAGCCCTCATCATCGTGTTGCTGCGCATCATCGAAGCCTCCGGTGCCCTGTCGCTCCTGGCCACACCCATGAGCTCCATGGAACGCACCTTCAGGGACATCCGAGCGCTTGTCGACACCGCCGACACCAGCGATTCCATTCCACCCACTGGAACATCCTCTGACGCGGTGGACGTGCAGGTCAGCGACGTGACCTACCACTACCCCGACACCACTGTGGGCATCAATTCCATCAACCTTGCCCTGCCTGCGGGAAGCATCACCGTTGTTGTTGGGGAATCCGGCTCTGGAAAATCCACCCTCCTGGACGTTCTCGCGGGGCTTCGGCAACACAACACTGGCAGCATTGCCTTTAACGGCACTGTCTTGGACGCACCCAATCGCCTGGCACATACCTCTGTGATGTTCCAAGCGACAGAGCTCCGTCAGGGCACACTCCGCGACAACGTCACCGCAGCCGATGCCAACGCCGATTTAGACAGCATTGCCGATCAGGTGCAGCTTGTTGACATTCTTGACAAGCTGCCGCACGGCTGGGATTCCACCGTCGGCGAAGGCGGGAGCACGCTGTCCGGCGGCGAGCGTCAACGTGTTGGACTCGCTCGGGCGCTGGCCAAAAACACCGGCTTGTTGCTGGTCGATGAGGCAACATCAGCCCTGGACGCCACCAACGAACAAGCAATTGTAGAGGCCCTGGGCAGGCTGCGGGGTCACCGCACCATGGTGATTGTGACGCACCGCCCCGCGTTGGTATCCATCGCCGACACTGTTGTGGTGCTCAAAGACGGTGCCATTGCCGAAAACGGCACCGTCAGCGAACTCATCGACAAGGGCGGGTTATTCACCCACTTGTGGCGCCGCTGGCAAGACGTTGAGCAGTGGACTGTTTAAGTAGTACTCGTGCGAGTAAAAAACTCATGCACGAGTTCGTTGAACTCGTTGGGGCGTTCCAGATAACCAAAATGCCCAGCGCGAGGTAACTCGGCATACTCCGCCCCAGGAATGAGCTGGGCGACATCGCGCACTTGCTCGGGGAAAATCACGCGATCATCCGCGTATGCCAACGTCAGCACAGGAACCGCGATCTGCGGGTAGTGCTGCGACTGATCGCTGCCGCAGTCCGCCGCGATTTGTTGAGCAAGACCCACTGTTGATCCCTGCCCCGCGAAGGTGAGCAAGGCGAGCCAGTCGGCAGACGCGGCGTCGTCAAGCAGGGTGCTGGGGGACAAATTGAGCGTTGCGGTGGTCGCGGCGAGGTAGTCGGGGGCGACGGTAGACAGAGCATCCGTGACCGCCGCGAGTTCTTTCGACTGTGCAATTTGCAGGGGTGTGAGACGCGCGTGGGCGGCTGCGGCAACAACGCCCCGCACCAGGTCAGGCCGCTGGCGTGCAGCCTCTAGGACTATGCGGGACCCCAGGGACGTACCCACGAGGAATGCCGGTTCGCCGAGGTGTTGGTCGATGATGGTCAGGACGTCCTGGACCAGGTCGTTGAAATGAAACTGCTGTTCAGGGTTGATGTTGCCGCCGCTGCCGCGGTTATCAAACGTGGCTACCCGCCACCCGCGAGCCACCAGCCCTGGGACTTGATGGGCGTCCCAAACTCGACCAGAGGCATTCCGGCCCATCACCATGACAATAGGTGTGCCCTCACCTGTGATGTTCAGGCCAAGATCTGCCGCCATTATTATTCGCCACGCGCTTCCGCCACGGCTTTCCTCGCTGACAGCGGCAAAATGTCAGTCCAGTTTTCATTCACATAGTCCAGGCATTCTGCGCGGCTTGCCTCCCCGAACACAACATCCCAACCATCGGGGACGGCGGCGAATGTGGGCCACAGTGAATGCTGTTCCTCTTTGTTTCGAAGAACGTAGAAGCGTCCATTGTCATCATCAAAGGGATTGGTTGGTTGGCTCATATGTTCGCTCCTTGTTATGGTGCCGTGTCATTATTCATTCGCGTTCACTACTTGTGTTCGCATCAGGCGCTGAGCTGCCGCCGTGGATATAAAATCAGCGCGGCCCGAGGCGCGGTACGCACAGTTGCTGCCTAGCCGCACCGCAACATTAATGTTTATTCATCATGTGTCGGCCGCGTCTCCAGGATACCCGCAAAGCAAGGCTCACCTAAACTATATAGTGAGAAGAAATGACTATTGGCATGTCAGAGGCGATAAATCGAAGGCATGTGGAGACACTAGTTCTTTGTTGAGGAAACAGCCATCTGAACCGTGCAAGTTTGTTCAACAAACTGAGGTAAGGATACCCTTGACGGCCTTTTTTTAGTATGCAACAATCGTCCACAATATTTGGCGCAGCATAATGGCTGACGCAGCTCAAGGGCTATGGCCAAATAACAGAAGTAATTTCCATAACACGCAAACGCGTCAGGAGGAAGGTCATGACACTGGCCGAAGCCAGACCCCAGGAAGACCCCCCCACCGTAACCGCCGACGAAACTACGGCACCTGTAGAAGCAGAAGAATATGAAGAATATGACGACGAGCCGGAAGTGACGGACACGCGAATGGGCAGAGGATTCGGCGTGATCGCCGTTGCAGCGTTGATCGTTGCACTAGCCTCAGCAGTGACTGCTGGGGCCACAGTATTTTATATTTTAGAATCCACCACCCGGAGCGAAGAACGCACTGCGCAGCTTGTCGCCGCCCTGAAGGAACCGCAATCATATGCTCTCCAGGGTTCTGCGGGGGCAACAAACCAGTCGGGCGCAGTTCAAGGTGCCCAGCCGGGCCAACCTGGTGCCGCAGCGCAAGCAGGTCAGCCTGGCGCGCAGGCTCAAGCAGGCGCGGCTCAGCCCGGTGCCGCCAGCGCTGGTGGTGCCGCACAGGGGCAACAGGGCGCACAACCCCAGGCTCAGCCAGGCGCAGCCAGTGCAGGCGGCGCTGCACAAGGACAGGCAGCCCCGGCCGCCGCAGCACCACAAGCTGCTGCCCCCGGACAGCAAGCTGCGCCCCAGCAAGCGGCTCCGGCAGCTTCAGCCCCAATGCCTTCCGCCGACCTACTGCTGCAAACCACCATGGCCGCAGCCCAGCCTGGTGTCCCTGGTGCAGAGCTAGCTAAGCGCACGGTCGACGGTCCCGTCACCGCAGGCACCCTAGAGCAGGTTGCTGGTGTGCGGTCCAGGATGGCCCCTCCCCCCGGCATGGAAGCCATGGGTGACATTGTGAAGTTTGATGTCCGCGACGTCGTCGTCACGGGCGACACCGCCACCGCGACCATGACTATCATCTGGCCAGCTGGTTGGGGCGAATGGACCTACCCCAATTCCGGTTTCCAGTACGTGGATGGCGAATGGAAGCTGCAAAAATCCACAGTCTGTAACCTCGCTTCAGCAGCGTGGGTCAACTGTTACTAATCATCACGTCTTATAGCAGGAGATTCTCAACACCATGACGCACCCCACCACTGGTCGTTCTCGCATGCCCATGTTAGCCATGGGTTCACCCGCAGGGCTTTCACATCGCCCCTTGTATCGAACCGCCCTGATGATGCTGGCGTTTGTCGCCAGCATCGTGCTGGTTGCTGGACTGTCGGCTTGTTCCTCGTCCGGCAGTGGGGCGTCGGGAGAAACGATCACAGTGAGCCACGTCTACGGCGAGTCTCAGCTGCCCACCAAACCCAAGAAGGTGGTGACGCTGGTTCCGGGCTACACGGATGCCATGCTGGCGTTGGGTGAGTCTCCTGCCGCAATTGCCGGTTACGCTGGTTTCCCCAAGTCGGTCATGCCGTGGGAGGAAGGCAAGCTGCAGGTTGAGCCTGAAGGCAGCACCCATGTGCTGAAGCTGATGAACCCCAGCGACGTCCCGCTGGAACAGATTGCGCAGCAGGAACCCGACCTGATTCTCGCCGGCGCTTTGGCCTCCAACGAGGAAATTTATAAGAAGCTACAGGATGTTGCCCCCACTCTCCCAGCGCTGGCTGACGGTAAGCTGGATTCCTGGCAGGACCAAACCAAGATTGTTGGCCAGCTGTTCAAGAAGGAAAGCGAGGCAGACAATATTGTTGCCTCAACGGAACAGAAACTGTCGGCTGTGAGCCAGGAATTCCCAGCCGCCGCAGGAAAGACGTTTGCGGTTGCGTTCTTTGGTGGCGCGGATAATATCCAGGTCGTGACGGACCCGAACGATATTACGGTGCAGATGCTCACGAAAATGGGTTTGAAGCTTCCAGACTCCCTCATCGGCCTGGGTGGCGGCGAAGGCGGCGTTCAGGGTAGGCTGTCCTTAGAAACAATTGATAAGATGAATTCAGATATCATCATCATGGGTTCGACAGGGGACCTGTCTGCAATGGAGTCATCTCCCCTGTGGCCAGGTCTCACGGCGGTACGGGAAAACCATGTTCTCAAACTGGATCCTGCGGCGGTCACGTCGTTCCGCGTGCCGACAGTCCTCTCGGTTCCGTGGAGTATCGAACAGATCAAACCCACACTTGCCACCTTTTGACTGATCGGATGGAGACATGGGAATTAGCAATCGTCCAGCTGTTGATACATCACAACCCCCCATCACAGCGGACGATGTGATAGAAGAGCTACAGAACCTTCTTCCCAACACCTCCATCCGCCCAGACTCTGATCTTTTTTCCGTCGGCTTTGACTCCCTGCGCATCATGCGGTTCGCAGGGTTGTGCAGAAAAGCTGGCTTTGACATTTCTTTCGCGGATTTCCTGGAAAAGCCAGAACCCGCAGCCTGGGCTGAGCTGCTAAACAGCCACACACCCAGCACCCAAGACCCAAGCGTAACGACGCCCAGCACCGCCAGCGACACCAGCGACGATGCCTCCCCATTCCGGTTGGCTCCGCTGCAACACGCCTATTGGGCGGGTGGCTACGACACCGATAAGCTGGGCGGGGTGTCGGCGCACCTCTACGTGGAACTAGACGGCCCCGACCATGAACCGGATACCCTGCAGGCAGCACTGGATACTGTGGTCGCACGGCACGACATGCTCAGGGTGAAAATCCTGAACGACGGCACGCAGAAAGTGCAGGCACAGCCTGACACCCCGATATTTAGTTCGCTGGATCTACGTGAGACCAACGATGCCACCGTCGCCGCGACACTGGAGGATATTCGCTCAGAGATGAGCGGCCAGCGTGCAGCAGCTGACCTGGGCCGGATGATTGATGTCCGCCTCACCCGCCTTCCCGGCGGGCGTGCACGCCTGCACGTGGATTTTGACATGCTGGCTGGCGACGCCATGAGCTACCGCATCGTCCTGGATGACCTCGCCGCCGTACTCACCGGCGAAGAGCTTGCCCCCATTAGCAGCAGTTTCCGCGAGTACCTTGACGCCCCGGAGGTCACGTCCCCGAAGAACCGAGAACGAGATCAACAGTGGTGGGCGGAGCAATTGGCAACTCTGCCGGATCCCCCTAAGCTCCCCACCTATACCGGTGTGCCCGCACATTCAGTGCGCCCGCAGCGTCGGCATTTGTTCCTGGATGAGCGGCAGCGCGCCGCGCTTGAGCACCATGCGCAGGATAACGGTGTGACTCCCGCGGCCTGCCTGGCCACTGCTTTTGCAGAGGCCATTGGTTCTTTCACCACCGAATCGCGTTTCCTGTTGAACGTGCCGCTGTTCCACCGGCAGCAGATCCTCCCCGATATTGACCGTGTGGTCGGAGATTTCAGTTCCTCAGTGCTGGTGACCGTGGATGTCTCCCAGGAGCAGACGGTGCTGGATCGCATCCGTGCTGTCTCGGAAAGTATGCACGGCAGCATGCGGCATTCGGACTGGTCGGCGCTTGATATTTTGCGCGATATGAGCCGTAGTCGCGGCAGTCAGGTGATCGCCCCGATTGTGTACACCTCGGCGGTGGGTTTGGGGGAATTGTTCTCTGCTCGGGTGCGCTCGGTGTTTGGCGATCCAGTGTGGATCCTTTCGGAGGGCCCGCAGGTTCTCCTTGATGCGCAGGTCACGGAACTGGATGGTGGTTTCCTGGCCAACTGGGATGTCCGTGAAGGAATGTTCCTTCCGGGCGTGGTGGACGCCATGTTTGAGGCGTACCGCGCCAATGTTGACCTGCTGGTGCGGGACGCGGAATGGGCATCGGCACCGTTCCCCAGTGCCGTTCCGGAAGAGCAGAATCAGGCTCGGCGCGATACGGAAACCACAGCGCCACTCCCTGAGGACGCCCTGCTACACCGACGCTTCTTCGACCTTGCTGACACACATCCTGACCGACCGGCCGTGCTGTGGGGTGAGCACGGTGTGCGTACCTACGCTGAGCTGCGGGATGATGCGTTGCGCGTCGCGACGTCGTTACGCAAACACGGCGTAGCACCTGGGGATATTGTGGGTGTTCGCATCGCTAAAGGCCCACGTCAGCTCACGGCGCTGCTGGGCATATTGGCGGCGGGTGCGGCGTGGGTGCCGCTGGGTGCGGACCAACCCGCCACGCGCCGGAGCCGCATCCTTGAGCGCGCCGACGCTACTGTGGTGCTGCACGATACGAACGCGCTGTCAGACCCGGATGAGGGGGTCACCGGTGTTCTGCTTGACGACGCCCTGACTACCGACCTCCCCGAGGATGCTGCGGCGCAGGCGACCACCCAATCCCCCGACGATGTGGTGTATGTGCTGTTCACGTCCGGTTCCACCGGGGAGCCCAAGGGTGTAGAGCTGACGCATCGTGCCGTCATGAACACCATCAACGCTGTGAACGAGATTGTCGGCCTTACTGCCGACGACCGCACGTTGGGCCTATCCTCCCTAGAATTCGACCTGTCCGTGCATGACATGTTCGGTCCGTTGAACGTTGGTGGAGCCGTGGTGACACTCACCGAGCAGGAACGCCGCGACGCGGAAGCATGGATTGGTTTAATGACGCGGCACCATGTGACCCAGCTGTATTGCGTCCCACCGCTGCTTGACATGTTGTTGTCTTCAACATCAACAACCCAGCTTGACGAGCTGCGCTGGTGTCTCCTCGGCGGGGACTGGGTCACTCTCGACCTGCCCGGACGCCTCAGGGAACGCGCACCACACTGCCGCTTCGCCGGACTTGGTGGCGCCACCGAAACCGCCATCCATTCGACCTTCTTCGAGGTTACGGACCCAGAAGCCATTGACCCGATATGGGGATCGGTGCCCTTTGGCAGCCCACTGCCCAACATGCGTGCCCGCATCGTTGATGATGCAGGACGCATCAGACCTGACTTCGCGCCCGGTGAATACCTGGTGTCTGGACCTGGCATTGCCCGTGGTTACCGCCACGATGCCGAGATGACGGACCGTAAATTCCCCACCATTGATGGGGCGCGCTGGTACCGCACCAACGATCTTGCGCGCTACCTTCCCGGCGGATGCATTGAATTCTTGGGCCGACGAGACGACCAAGTGAAAATCCGGGGCTATCGCATCGAAATCGGCGAGGTTGAGGCAGCGCTCCGCCAGGCCCCGGGTGTGCACAGCTGCGTGGCTGTGGTGTCGCGCCCCGCTGGTGGTCCGCGGGATGGTTCCGCCCATTTGGGTGCCGTCATCGCCGCTGGCAGCAACCATGCGCCGGACCTGGAAGAGCAGGTACGAGCGTTCCTCGCCGAGACCCTGCCGCCCTACATGATTCCCGACCTCATGGTGATCGTAGAGGCCATTCCGGTGAACAAGAATGGCAAGTCAGACCGGGAGTACTGTGCCCAGCTCATCGACACTGCCCGGCGCGACACGGTGCAGCAGTCCGCGTCGGAGCCACCCACTCCAGGCACGTTGGAGCACCTGGTGGCAGGCGTGTTTGCCGAGGTCATTGGCGTTCCCGAGTCTGTCATTGGCCTGGATGATGATTTCATTCAGGTGGGCGGGGATTCGGTTCTGACCACCAAGGCCGCCTCTGTGCTGCGTGATGTGCTGGACGATCCGAGCCTCCCGGCGGTGTTGTTGTTCGAGTCAAGGACGCCGCGGAGTGTCGCGGCGTCGTTACGCGAGGTAGAGGCCGAACCGGGATTGTTTGACCGAACTGCGGCGATTGTGTATGAGCTCGACAACGAAGGTCTGTGAATGTCTGCCGAGGATAATGCGAATATTGTGCGTTTGTGGGCGGCGGAGACGCATGTGCTGCCACCGGTGGAGCGGGGGACGTCGACACGCGTGGTGACCCCACCGTTGTTTGTGGCCGCTGACCATCGGGATGCTGCGGCGCTGTCTTTCCAGTGGTCGGTGCCGCAGGTGGGGCTGCCCACAGTGGATGAGGTAAGCCTGGTGGACCCTGCTGACGAGTCGGGTCGGCAGGTGCCGGTGTCTGATCCGGCGGAATTGTTGGCGTTATTGCAGCGTGTCGCCGCATTCAGGGCTGGCCGAGACACCCCTGATAACCCGGATCTGGAGGCCGTTGGACGCGCCCACGAGGCGCTTATTGATGTGTTGAGCACCACCAACAACGCTTCCGACGATGCTCCCGCAGCAAGCACCCCTGCTGAACCCGCTGATGGTTCGGTGGAGGGCCACACGCCGGGCGCGTGGCTGGAGGCTGATTCCTTCTTTTTCCCCACGTTGCGGGGCCGGGACACGATGAACCATAGCGGCCCAACGGGCACAACGTGGCTGGCCGCCGCCGGTTTCGGAGGCCCGAAGGATGACATGCCGGAGCTGTCCCTGGATGGCCTTGATCTTCCAGGGAAGATGGCGGGTGCTGTGGAGTTTGAGGGCTGTGAGCTTCGTGAAGCCCACGGCCCAGCCGATGCGGAGCGCATCTCGGGGTGGATGCAGTCAGAGTTGCTGTACACGTTCCGGCAGCCGTGGTCCGTGGAACGCTGGGAGGAGGAGCTGGACCTGCTGAACAGCCAGCCGTTCACCCAGCCCTATATTTTGAGCGCGGAAGGCACCCCCATTGGTTACATTGAGGTGTACCGCCCCGCACACATGAGCATCGGGGCGTCGCGACCCACCGACCCGCGTACGGTGGGCATCCACATCGGTGTTGCCGATACGTCGCGGGTGGGCAAAGGCATGGGCCGTGACCTCGTGACGCTGTTTGGGGTGGCGGCGCTGCTGGGGGATAAAGCACTATTTTCCCACGCGCTGGGGGAACCAAACCTTTTGAACAATGCCGCACGGGGGGCGGCGAAACACACCATGGGTGGCGAGGTCGCACAGTTGGCGTTTCCGCATAAATGCGCCGCGTTGCTGAGCTCGGCACCAACAGTTTTATCAGCAGTTATATCAGCGAGGGCACAATATGAGTGATGCAGTATCGGATCGGTCGGATCGTCGTCGGGAGCTGCTGCGGGCGCGGCTCCGCGCGGAAGGGTTTAAACAGCAATCGGCGGATCAGGCTGCCGATACTCAGGTGGGTGATTCCGGCACCGTCACCGACCAGCGCATTTTAGGAAGGCTCATTGCAAACGCCGGGGCGGCAGGCATGCTGACCTGGGCGTTTCCCGTTCCTGAGGATGCTGCAACCCAGGCTCGGATACGCGATGCCATGATTGCTGTGGCGCAGCACCGGCCGGACCTCAGGACTACGGTCTCTGCCGATGACACCGGCGGGTTGCAGCGCACTGTCCTTACCGCAGACACTGTGGTCACACCCTCCTCCGATTCCGCAGAGCCCACGGAGGTGGATGCGCTTGCCGCCACCCCCATCGATCCCACGTCCGAACCACCGCTTCGCGCACGTTTCCTTCACACTCCCGACGGCACGATGCTGGTTGTGAGCACCCATCACGTTGCCGCTGATGAGCACACGTGGGTGCTGCTACTGCGCGACATCAATGCCGAGATTGCCTCCCCGGGTGTGCTGTCCGCCCAACCCACGCCCCCGCGTAGCGACGCCACGACGGCCCAGGTAGCCACGGCAACTGAACGTCGCCTCGCCGCCGTGCGCCCCGCAACCCACGACGTGGACGGTGAAGCCACGCCGCAGCCCGACCCCTTCGCCGCTGAGCGCACCACCACCGCCGACAACACTGCTGACAGGATTACCCTGCCGGTACCCCAGGACTGGGTTCAGGCTGTTCAGGACCGCGCCCATGCGGACAACACCACCGTCCTATCAGTGCTTATCGACGCCGCGGCACACGTCATCGCCCGGCGCGCCGGCGCTGCACACGATGCCACGGTGGTGGTGGGAACCCCAACGGATGTGCGCGACGCCCTGGGCGCAGACGCCGCCGAATCGGATGGCGACCGCGTATCCGTGGTGCCGTGTCCGATCCCGGTAGGGTCGCCCCTCTCTGATGTCGCTGACGCTGTGCGGGCCGCCAGCGCGGATCGTTGCGCTGGCCTGGACGATGTGATCCGGGCTGCGGGATTGCCACACATTCCGGGCAGGTCGCCGCTTGTGGACGTGGTGGTGACGCATCGTGCGGGAACCCGCGACCTTGTTATTGACGGCGAGCCGTCAGTGGGCGCGTTTATTCATTCCGGTGCAGCACCGTTTGATGCGGTGCTGTCCTTGGAGGAATCTGAACAGGGTGCCCAACTGACGCTGGAATTCCGGCATGCGGCCCTGCGCCCGACAACAGCACAGCGTGTGCTTGAGGAATGGCGGGATGCGGCCATCCGCCCAGATCAGGGCACTGAAGTACTAGACCTGCCTGAGGTAGCCACCACTGCGCAGGATGTGGTGCGTGCTGTGGCGTCGCATGCGGCAACCACTCCTGATGCCGTGGCCGTGGAGGATGGGACCACCACCCTCACGTACGCCCAACTCAACGCGTCGGCGGCCACCCTTGCCGAACACATCACCGCA
>ERZ772974.1031-NODE-1031-length-18875-cov-13.812806_pt1 | contig 18875 bp, 19 predicted proteins | sample MGYA00580671_ERZ772974 | MGnify/ENA primary metagenome ERZ772974 (study PRJEB29015, sample SAMEA2738065) | human oral metagenome | biome: human oral; feature: human-associated habitat; material: saliva | place: China | collected 2218 ... | reverse complement strand
TGAAAAAATTACCTGAACTTTTAAAAAGAGTAAAGGCTTTAGAAGAAAAGAAATAGTTACAACTACTAATTAAAAAGCTGAAAGAAAATTCTTTTAGCTTTTTTTATGGTATTAACTAATATATTATGTTATAATCTATTAGTTTAAGTTATGAGGAAGGAAATGAAAAATGGCAGATATTTTATACGATACGAGGTTGAAGTCAGAGGAGACTCCAAAAGTAATTATTTTAACACATGGAGATGCAGATGGCTTAGTTTCAGCTATGATAGTAAAATCTTTTGAAGAAATGGAGAACAAGAAAAAAACTTTCTTAATTATGAGTAGTATGGATGTTACAGCAGAACAGACAGACAAAACATTTGACTACATCTGTAAATACACATCTTTAGGATCACAAGATAGAGTTTACATCCTAGATAGACCAATACCAAGTATAGATTGGCTAAAAATGAAATATTTAGCTTATACCAATGTAATCAATATTGATCATCATTTAACAAACAAACCTACATTATACAAAGATGAATGTTGCTGTGAAAATATATTTTTTCATTGGAATGATAAATGGAGTGCAGCTTACTTAACATTAGAATGGTTCAAGCCTTTAGTTGAGAAAGCAGAATGTTATAAAAATTTATATAAAAAATTAGAAGATCTTGCAATAGCTACTTCTTATTGGGATATATTCACTTGGAAAAATTTAGGGAATTCTCCAGAAGAGACATTGTTGAAAAAGAGAGCTTTATCAATAAATTCAGCTGAAAAGATTTTAGGTTCAGGAGCATTTTATAATTTTATAACTAAAAAAATAAATTCTAAAAATTATACAGAAGAGGTTTTTGATTACTTTTTCTTATTAGATGAAGCTTATAGTTTAAAAATAGATAACTTATATGATTTTGCTAAAAGAGTTATCAGTGATTTTGATTTTAAAGGCTATAAATTAGGAGTTATCTATGGTATAGAAGGAGATTATCAATCTATAATAGGAGATAAAATTCTGGTTGATAAGAAACTAAATTATGATGCTGTGGCTTTTTTAAATGTATATGGAACTGTTTCTTTTAGAAGTAAAGACAATGTAGATGTAAGTGAAATAGCACAAAAATTAGGAATGTTAGTAGGGTATTCAGGTGGTGGTCACAAACATGCTGCAGGCTGTAGAATTTGTGACAAAGATGAAATGAAGAAAAAAATGTTTGAAATTTTTGAACATTCAATGGATAAAATAAGAATTTTATAAAGTCATATAAAAATAGCTCGTTACTAGCCAGATTTCTTAACAGATAAAAATTAAGAATTCGCTGCAAAACAGACAAACTCGTTTCACTCAAACAAGTCTGATTTTGCTCGGCTCATTCTATTTAATTTTTATCTTAAAATCTGGAATGTAACTCACTTATTTTTATGCTTATCAAAGGAAATGGAAAATGTTAATGGGAAGAAAGAATGTAAAAATAGAATTTAGGTATGATGGAAGCAGATACTATGGTTTTCAAAGACAACCTGATAAAGTAACTATTCAAGGAGAAATAGAAAAAGTTTTAAAAATTGTAACAAAAGAAGATATAAATTTGATTTCAGCAGGTAGAACAGATAGGGGAGTTCATGCAAATCATCAGGTATCTAATTTCTATACTTCATCAACCATTCCTGTTGAAAAATATAAGTATCTTTTGACAAGAGCCTTACCAAAGGATATAGATATACTGTCAGTTGAAGAAGTAGATGAAAATTTTAATGCTAGACATGATGCTAAAATGAGAGAATATGTCTATATTATATCTTGGGAGAAAAATCCCTTTGAAGCAAGATATTGTAAATATGTAAAAGATAAAATTGATGCAGGAAAACTAGAAAAAATATTTTCTAGTTTTTTAGGTATACATGATTTTAGAAATTTTAGATTGAGTGACTGTGTAAGTAAAGTAACTGTAAGAGAGATTTATAACATAGATGTAAAGTATTTTTCAGAAAACAAATTAAAAATATGTATAAGAGGTAGTGCCTTTTTAAAATCTCAAGTTAGAATTATGGTTGGAACAGCTCTTGAAGTATACTATAAAAACTTACCTAAAAATCATATAGATCTTATGTTAAATGATTTTTCAAAAGAGTATAAGAAAAGTCTTGTTGAAGCTGAAGGACTTTACTTAAATAGAATTAATTATTCTTAAAAAAGTAATAATTTTTCTTGACAAGATAAGTAAATGTAGTTATAATAGAAAAATAGAAATGATTTAAAAAATTTTGTTTCATAATTAGTCACTAACACTAGTGTATATAGATTATTATTTCCCAAAAAGAAGGTTTGTAGAACCTTCTTTTTCTCTTATAAGTATTTTTAAATTTTTTATAAAGATTACAAAATTAAAATTAATATAGATATAATATATGCTATATATATTCTTATATAAATTTTATATAGTAATATATAAAGAATATTCTAAAAAAAAGCATATATTCCATATTTTTTCTAATATTTCAGTTTTAAAAATGATATATAAAATACTAAATTAATTAGGTTGACTTTAATTGGTAAAAGTGCTATTATTAGCTTATAAGCTAAAATAGAATTTGCTTAGCTTTTTATAAATTTTTTTTAAAATAGTACAAAATATTTTTTTTACAGATAAAACTAAATTAAGGAGGAATTTGTATGCTTTTTAAAACTACTGAAGAACATGAAGCTCTTCGTATGCAAGTGAGAGAATTTGTTGAAACTGAGGTTAAACCTATAGCAGCAATGCTAGACAAAGAAAATAAATTCCCGCATGAAGCGATAGAGAAGTTTGGAAAAATGGGATTTATGGGTTTACCATATCCAAAAGAATATGGAGGAGCTGGTAAAGATATACTTAGCTATGCTATAGCTGTTGAAGAGTTATCAAGAGTTGATGGAGGAACAGGAGTTATATTATCTGCTCACGTTTCTTTAGGATCATATCCTATATTTGCTTTTGGTACAGAAGAACAAAAGAAAAAATATCTTACTCCATTAGCTAAAGGAGAAAAATTAGGAGCATTTGGACTTACTGAACCTAATGCTGGATCAGATGCAGGAGGAACAGAAACAACTGCTGTTAAAGAAGGAGATTACTATATATTAAATGGAGAAAAAATCTTCATAACAAATGCAGATGTTGCTGAGACTTATGTAGTTTTCGCTGTAACTACTCCTGATATTGGAACAAAAGGTATAAGTGCTTTTATAGTTGAAAAAGGATGGGAAGGATTTACATTTGGAGATCACTATGATAAATTAGGAATTCGTTCATCTTCAACTTGTCAATTATTATTCAATAATGTAAAAGTTCCTAAAGAAAATCTTTTAGGAAAAGAAGGAGAAGGATTTAAAATAGCTATGTCTACTCTTGATGGAGGACGTATAGGTATAGCTGCTCAAGCATTAGGAATTGCACAAGGTGCTTTCGAACATGCTTTAGAATATGCAAAAGAAAGAGAACAATTTGGAAAACCAATAGCTTTCCAACAAGCTGTTTCATTTAAACTTGCAGATATGGCAACAAAATTAAGAACAGCTAGATTCTTAATATACAGTGCTGCTGAATTAAAAGAACACCATGAACCATATGGAATGGAATCTGCAATGGCAAAACAATATGCTTCAGATATAGCTTTAGAAGTTGTAAATGATGCTCTACAAATATTTGGAGGTTCAGGATATCTAAAAGGAATGGAAGTAGAAAGAGCATACAGAGATGCTAAAATAACTACTATCTATGAAGGAACAAACGAAATTCAAAGAGTTGTTATAGCTGCTCACTTAATAGGAAAACCACCTAAATCAGATGCAGTAGCAGTAGCTAAAAAGAAAAAAGGTCCAGTTACAGGTCCTAGAAAAAATATAATATTCAAAGATGGATCTGCTAAAGAAAAAGTTGCAGCATTAGTTGCAGCATTAAAAGCAGATGGATATGATTTCACTGTTGGAATTCCTCTTAATACTCCAATAGGAAAATCTGAAAGAGTTGTAAGTGCTGGAAAAGGAATTGGAGATAAGAAGAATATGAAGTTAATTGAAAAATTAGCTACACAAGCAGGAGCTTCTGTTGGATGTTCTAGACCAGTAGCAGAAACATTACAATATTTACCACTTGATCGTTATGTAGGAATGTCAGGACAAAAATTTGTTGGAAACCTATATATAGCTTGTGGAATTTCTGGAGCTTTACAACACTTAAAAGGAATTAAAGATGCAACAACAATAGTTGCTATTAATACAAATGCAAATGCACCAATATTTAAAAATGCTGACTATGGAATAGTTGGAGATATAGCAGAAATACTACCACTATTAACTAAAGAATTAGACAATGGTGAAGCTAAAAAAGATGCTCCTCCTATGAAGAAAATGAAGAGAGTTCTACCTAAAGTAATGTACAGTCCTCATGTGTATGTATGTAGTGGTTGTGGACATGAATACAATCCTGAAATAGGAGATGAAGATTCTGATATCAAACCAGGAACTAGATTTAAAGATTTACCTGAAGATTGGACTTGTCCTGATTGTGGAGATCCAAAATCTGGATATATAGATGCAAAATAAAAAATATAATTAAGGAGGATATCTTATGCATAACGTTAGAAATATAACTGAAAATCTTTATTGGATAGGAGCAAACGATCGTCGTCTTGCACTTTTTGAAAATATACACCCTATCCCTGAAGGAGTGTCATATAATTCATATATGTTACTAGATGAAAAAACAGTTGTTTTTGATACTGTTGATTGGTCTGTGACTAGACAATATGTTGAAAATATAGAATATTTATTAAATGGAAGAGAATTAGACTACTTAGTAGTACATCATATGGAACCAGATCACTGTGGTTCAATTGAAGAACTAGCTCTTCGTTATCCAAATTTAAAAATTATATCATCTGAAAAAGGATTTATGTTCATGAGACAGTTTGGATACAAAAGTATCAATGGACATGAATTAATTGAAGTAAAAGAAGGAGATAAATTTAAATTTGGTAAACATGAAATAGTATTTTTAGAAGCACCTATGGTTCACTGGCCAGAAGTTCTAGTAAGTTTTGATACAACAAATGGAGCTTTATTCTCAGCTGACGCTTTTGGTTCTTTTAAATCACTTGATGGAAGACTATTTAATGATGAAGTAAATTGGGATAGAGATTGGTTAGATGAAGGACGTCGTTATTTAACAAATATTGTTGGAAAATATGGACCTCATATCCAACATCTATTGAAAAAAGCAGGACCAATTGTAGATAAAATTAAATTTATTTGTCCTCTACATGGTGTAGTTTGGAGAAATGACTTTGGATATATAATAGATAAATATGATAAATGGAGCAGATATGAACCTGAAGAAAAAGGTGTGTTAATTGCTTATGCTTCAATGTATGGAAATACTGAAAATGCTGTTGAAATTATAGCTAAAAAATTAGCTGAAAAGGGAGTTACAAACATAAAAATGTATGATGTTTCTAACACTCATGTTTCATATTTAATTTCAGACTTATTTAAATATAGCCACTTAATTATAGCTTCTCCTACATATAACTTAGGAATTTATCCAGTTATACATAACTTTGTAATGGATATTAAGGCATTAAACTTACAAAATAGAACAGTTGCAATAGTTGAAAATGGTTCTTGGGCAAGAAAATCAGGAGATTTATTACAAGAATTCTTTGAAACTCAAGTAAAAGATATAGCTGTTTTAAATGAAAAAGTAGGATTGACTTCATCAGCTAACAATGTAAATCTAGATGAAATGGATGCACTTGTTGAAGTTTTAGTTGAATCTTTAAAAAAATAATATAAGATAAGATTAGGGACTGTTTAAACAGTCCCTAATTTTTAATTTGCATATTTTTTAACATCTTCAAGAGTTTCATCAGCTAACAAATTACTTATTTCAACAATTTCTTCCATAATCTTAGTCTTTTCTTCTTTAGTCATTGTCTCATTGTTACTCAGTATTAAATTTGCATAAGTAAAGACTCCTTGTATAAATATAGATTTTTTAAATATATTTAAATTTTCTGAAAATATAACTTCCATTAATTCTTTTTTTAAATTTTCAATCAAGCCATCTACAAAACTTTTATTATTAAATAGAAAAGACATTATGTTAAAACCTTCATTATCTTTTTCCATAAGAATCGCCTCCTATCTTTACTATATTATACATCTTTTTAAGGATAAAATATAGATAGTTTATATATATTGTATATTGAAAAAATACTTTGATTTCAATTATTATATTATACTAATATTTTAAGAATCTTTGCTTGACAAGAATTTATTTTTTTTGTATAATCAGTACTGTAAGTGTATATAAATGAAAAAATATGTTTATTTATCGTTTAAAAACAGAACATTTTTAAGAGAGGTAAAATATGGAAGAGTTATTAAAGGAACTTGTTGAAAAAAATAGAAAATTTGCTGTAGATGGAAATGTTGCTAATTATATTCCAGAGCTTGATAAAGCAGATAAAAATGCATTAGGTATTTATGTTACAACCTTAGATGGTCAAGAATTCTTCGCTGGAGATTATAACACAAAATTTACTATACAAAGTATATCAAAAATAATTTCTTTGATGCTCGCAATATTAGATAATGGTGAAGAATATGTTTTCTCAAAAGTTGGAATGGAGCCAAGTGGAGATCCATTTAACTCTATAAGAAAACTTGAAACTTCAAGTAGAAAAAAACCATATAATCCTATGATAAATGCAGGAGCAATAGCTGTTGCATCTATGATAAAAGGAAAAAATGAAAAAGAAAGATTTACAAGACTATTAGATTTTGCAAAATTAATTACAGAAGATGATAGTCTAGATATAAACTATAAAATATATTGTGGAGAAGCAGACACAGGATTTAGAAATTTTTCTATGGCATATTTCTTAAAAGGTGAGGGAATAATTGAAGGGAATGTTGAAGAAGCTTTAACAGTCTATTTTAAACAATGTTCAATTGAAGGAACAGCTAAAACTATATCGACATTAGGAAAGTTTTTAGCAAATGATGGAGTTCTTTCAAATGGAGAAAGAATAATAACTACAAGAATGGCAAAAATAATTAAAACATTAATGGTAACTTGTGGAATGTATGATAGTTCAGGTGAGTTTGCAGTAAGAGTTGGAATACCTTCAAAAAGTGGAGTAGGTGGAGGAATTTGTTCTGTTGTTCCTGGTAAAATGGGAATAGGAGTATATGGGCCTGCCTTAGATAAGAAAGGGAACTCTTTAGCTGGAGGACATTTACTAGCTGATTTATCTGAAGAACTTTCTTTAAATATTTTTTAATGCTTAGAAGTAATTATTTTTATATAAAGGGGGTTGAATTATGGAAACATTAAATTCTATAATTGGACAAATTAACAACATTTTATGGTCTTATGTTCTTATTGCACTTTTAATTTTATCAGGACTATTATACACAATAAGAACAGGTTTTGCTCAAGGAAGATTATTAGGTGACATGGTTGCCTTAATAACTGGAAAACTTTCTTCTCTAAGAGATGGTGAAAAGAAAGTTGCAGGTCAAGTAACTGGATTCCAAGCATTCTGTATAGCAGTTGCTTCTCACGTTGGAACAGGTAACCTTGCTGGAGTTGCAATAGCAGTTGCAGTTGGAGGTCCTGGAGCATTATTTTGGATGTGGGTTATCGCACTTTTAGGAGGAGCAACAAGTTTGATAGAAAATACTTTAGCTCAAACTTATAAAGTAAAAGAAGGAAATGGATTTAGAGGAGGACCTTCTTATTACATGGAAAAAGCCTTAGGTCAAAAAACTTTAGGTTACATCTTCTCTGTTATAGTTATAGTAACATTCGCATTTGTATTCAATACAGTTCAAGCTAATACTATAGCTCAAGCTTTTGAAACTACATTCAATATGAGTTCTGTAGTAGCAGGAGTAATTTTAGCGGCTCTTACAGCTTTAATCATCTTCGGAGGTTTAAACAGAATAGCTAATGTTGTTTCTTTCATGGTTCCAGTAATGGCTATAGGATATGTTATAGTTGCTTTATATGTTTTAATAGTTAATGTAGTTCATATTCCTGGATTATTCATGAGTATTATTGAAGCAGCTTTTGGTATAAAACAAGCTGTTGGTGGAGCAATTGGAGTTGCTATGTTACAAGGTATTAAGAGAGGACTATACTCTAACGAAGCAGGTATGGGAAGTGCTCCAAATGCAGCGGCTACTTCAAACGTATCTCACCCTGTAAAACAAGGTTTATTACAAGCTTTCGGTGTATTCGTTGATACTATCTTAATTTGTAGTGCAACTGGTTTCATCGTTTTACTATACCCTGAATACAACACTATAGGAGAAAAAGGAATTAAATTAACTCAACTTGCTCTATCTCACTCAGTTGGAGCTTGGGGAGCTGGATTCATAACTCTATGTATCTTCTTATTCGCTTTCAGTTCATTAGTAGGAAACTACTACTATGGAGAAGCAAACTTAGAATTCTTAACTAAGAGTAAAACTTCTATGTTAGTATTTAGAGTTTTAACAGTTGCTTGTGTATACTTAGGATCAGTTGCAAGTTTAGGACTTGTTTGGGATATAGCTGACGTATCTATGGGTATTATGGCATTAATGAATATAGTGGTAATCGCAATACTTTCTCCAAAAGCTGTTGCTATTATCAATGACTATATCAAACAAAGAAAAGAAGGAAAGAACCCTGTATTTAGAGCTAAAGATATACCTGGTTTAGAAAATACAGAATGTTGGGATGACTAATAATTGATTAGTAACAATTTTTTTATAAATATTCCTTATTTCTAATTGAGTAGGAGTTATTACATTTGTAGTAACTCCTATTTAATAAAACAATTTTTAAAGTGAATTTAAAAACATCACTTTATGACATTATTTAAATTTGTAAATAGTCTCTTTTATATTTTTTATTCCACAGTGATATATGCATCTTTAATTTTACAAGCTGCAACATTTTCTTCATTTAAAACAGCTCTAAATTTCCATTTTTTACCTTTTTCAAGTTCATCTATAGTGGCAATAGCATCTCCAACTCTATTACCTTTTTTATCAAAACAAGGAATAGAAAGACGTAGATTTTTCTTAGTGCTTCCATTATGAGTTAAAGTTCCTGTTATCACAGCAGTATATTGATCAACTTCCATTTCAACTCCTAAAAATTTATATTTTGTATCTTTGACTTTTACTTCACTATCGCTTCCACCAATAACAGCTCCTATAATTTTTCCAGTTGTTTTTATCACTGCACCTGTAACAGAACCAACAGCACTTATAGTTCAGCCGACAACACTTCCAGTTGCACTTACAAGTCCACAACTTGCTAAACTTAAACTTAAGACTATTAACAAGAATAATTTTTTCATAAACACCATTCTTTTTATTTTTTATATACTATATTATATTAGAATTTATTTTTTGAGTAAAGGTTTAAAAATATGTTATAATGAATAAATAAAAAAAATATGGAGGAAAAAAATTAATGGAAGAAATTTTAGTCTTTGGACATAAAAATCCAGATACAGATAGCATCTGCTCAAGTATAGCAATGTCGAATTTAAGAAAGCAACAAGGATTTAATGCTATTCCTTGTCGTCTTGGTGAAATTAATAAAGAAACAAAATTTGTTTTAGATAAATTAGGAGTGAAAAGTCCTAAACTTTTAAAAACTGTAAGTGCTCAAATAACAGATTTAAATTATGTTGAAAAGAGTACAATATCTACAGAAGATTCAATCAAAGAAGCATTAGACTTAATGACAAAAGAAAATTTCTCAAGTTTACCAGTTATAGATACAGAAGGATATTTTAAAACAATGTTAAGCATTTCAGATATAGCAAATACTTATTTAGAAATAGATTATTCAGATTTATTTAGTAAATATAGCACTACTTTTGAAAACTTAAAAGAAGCTTTGGAAGGAGAAGTTATAAGTGGAAACTATCCTGAAGGAGAAATTGCTTCAAATTTAAAAGAAGCATCAGAATTAGAGAGTTTAAAGAAAGGTGATATAGTTATAACAACTTCTTTAACAGATGGTATAGATAAGTCTATTCAGGCTGGGGCAAGAGTTGTAATAGTATGTTGTAGAAAAGGTGACTTTATCAGTCCTCGTGTAACATCAGAATGTGCTATTATGTTAGTTAGACATTCATTTTTTAAGGCTATATCTTTAATCAGCCAATCAATATCAGTTGGAGGAATTTTAAATACAAATAAAGTTCTATTCAACTTTAATAAAGAAGATTTCTTAAGTGAAATTAGAGGAATAATGAAGGATGCAAACCAAACTAACTTTCCTGTTTTAGAAGATGATGGAAAAGTATATGGAACAATAAGAACAAAGCACCTTATAGATTTTCATAGAAAAAAGGTAATTATGGTTGATCATAATGAATTTTCGCAATCAGTTGAAGGAATACAAGATGCACATATACTTGAAGTTGTAGATCATCATAAGTTTGCTAACTTCCAAACTAATGAAGCTACAAAAATAAGAACAGAGCCAGTTGGATGTACATCTACAATAGTATATGGACTATATAAGGAAGCTAAGATTGAGCCTGATGAAAAGACTGCTTTACTTATGCTGAGTGCAATTCTTTCTGATACTTTACTTTTTAAATCTCCTACTTGTACAAGTAAGGATGTTGAAGTTGCAAAAGAATTAGCAAAACTTGCAAAAGTAGATAATATATCAGAATATGGTATGGAAATGTTAGTTGCAGGAACTTCAATGGCTAAGTCTAGTATGAAGGAAATTATAAATCAAGATAAGAAAATATTCCCTATTGGTGATATGGAAATTGCAGTTGCTCAAATCAACACAGTACAAATAGGAGAATTGGTAGCAAGAAAAGAAGAAATAGCAAAAGAAATTGAACATGAAATAGGAAAATATGGATATTCACTATTCTTATTTGTGGTAACAGATATAATAAATTCAAATTCCTTAGTATTTACTTATGGAAAAGAAATTGAAATAGTTGAAAATGCTTTTAAGAAGGAAGTAGTTAATAATGAAATTTTACTTGAAAATGTTGTTTCAAGAAAAAAACAAATTATACCTTTCTTAATGACAGCAGCTCAAAATATGTAAATCTAAAATCCCATAACTTTCTAAAATAGAGAGCTATGGGAATTTTTACTAATATCAATATCTAAGAAAAACATAAAATCACCTCAAATTGAAAATGAAAAAAATACTAGAAAAATCTTTAAAAAGACTATAGGAGGTATAAATGAGAACATTTATAGGAATAGTTGTAACATTTTTTATATTCTTTATTTTGATATTTATGATAAAATTTGTATATGTAGTCCCAGAAAATCATTATTCTATTTTAGATCAAACAGGTGAAGTAAGATTAGAAGATTACCCTGAATTAAAAGAAGTTAGCTTTATGTATAGTACAGATCTATTAATAGAATTTTATAGAAAAAGAGATAATTTAGAATTAGAAAAAATTAATTTTCGTTTTAATGATGAAGTAATAGGAACAGTAGAAATAAATAAAGCTATAAATGATTTAGAGAATTTTGGACAGACTTATACAGCTAACAATGGAAAAAAAGTAGTAATCAGAAAAAGTTATCCATTACAAAAAGAATTTTTAAGAATTTTAGGAAAAAATGGAGAAGTTTATGATTCATTAGAGGATGGAAGATTTTATATAGATATCTATATAAAAGATTTAAAAACAAATAAAACTTTTGTAATAAATAGAAATAACATTTTTCTTGAATTTGAAAGTGGAGGTCCAAAAGTATTTTTACCAAGTATTTAATTTTATAGCAAAAGTAATAGCTAGTTTAGAAATTTAAGCTAGCTATTTTCTTAATTAAACTATAATTACAAAAAACTAAAAATGAAGTTGAAGATTTTGGAAATGCTATAGAAAATACAGTAAATCCATTTCAGGAATAAAAGTAAAAGGATATTTATATCCTAATACAACAGTTTACCCATTACCATAATATAAGATTAGAGAAAATTTTATTAAAATGATAATATATTTAGATTGGGAGAGTAGTAAATGAAATTTAGATTTGGATATTTAAAATTAATTGATAAAAGTATCTATAAGAAAGATAAGATTATACTTGTTTGTGATTCTGTAAGTAATAATCAAGATGAAAATATCATAGGATGTTATATAAATGATATTAGTAATTTTGAAAGTAATTTAACTGAAATATGTGGAGAGTTAGATAAAAGAAAATATTCAGGACTAGATGGTCAAGTATGGGGAGCAGATTTTCTTAAAGATAAGGTTCATATTTATTGGGTATTTGATCCAGATAATGAGGAAGGGAAGGCAGAAATATCAAGAAAAGGTATGTTAAAATTAATGAAAAAATGGATAGAATTTAGAAAGAAAAAAATTCCAGAAAATTATGAAAAATATGAAGAAATAATAGAAGTAGATTAAGAATTATGAAAAAGTTATATAAATTTAAAAATATTTATATAGCTTTTTCTGGACTAAATTTATCTATAACAATGTAGAAAATATTATTAAAAAAGCTATTGAATTAAATAATTCCTATAAAAGTAGTGGAGTATTAATAAAAGTGAATATTGATTATGGAAGAAGGTCATAACAGATTAAGTGTATCAGCTTCTAAGTCAAATATGAATTCAAATGGAACTAGTTTAAATGAGGAACAATTTGTAAATGAAAGAGAGATTGGAGAAAGATATGAAAGAAAATAAAATTATAGTTCATAAGAATATCTTAAATATTAATAATTTGATTAGAGAATTTCCTACTAAAATTTTAGAAATAATAGAATTTAAAAATTTCATTATAATTAGAATAGAATACAATTCTCAAATATCAGATAATATATTTTGCATAAGTTATGAAAATGAAATAATTTGGAATATTTCAGAAATTATAAAAAGAGAACAGGAAGCTTATACAGGAGTGGATAAAATATCAGAAAATATAATTGAAGTTTCTCTATTTACAGGAATAAATTATAAAATAGATGTAATGGAAAGAAAAATTTTAGAGAAAAGAATTGTTAAATAAAAATATAAAATATAAAATATTTACTGCTTAGTAGCTCTAACTTCAAAAACATATACAAGTGGTTCAGGCTTAAATAATACATTAAATAAATATGAAAGAGCTATGAAAAATTTTGATAACTATAAATTAGATAATGTTTATTTAAATAAAGATAAAATAGAAAAAAATATATTAAAAATTGTAATAAATAATGAACCATTAAATAAATCGCAAATAGAAAATTTGAAGAAATTTGTTAAATCTGCAAATAAAGATGGAATAAAAGTAGAAGCAGTAATATTAAAATAGGAGGATTAAAATGGATGTATCAATAACAATTTATAAAGAAAAAAAGGAAAAAGATTTTAGAATGATAATATTGCCATCAGGTAGAAGTAAGATAGGCTTAATTCAAGTTAAGGATTATGGAATAATTTCTTATCTAAATAAAAAAGATAGTAAAAAAATAGGAGAACTTATATTTTGGGCATTAAATGAAAGTGATAATGAAAAGATTGAAGATGAAGTTAATGTACAATGGTGTAAACAATATTTTAATTGTTCTTCTAATTTAAAAGTAGTTAATGAATATAATAATATTGGATTTGAATTTTTTGAAAATAAATATTCACTTATGCTAAATAAAAAAGATGGAAGAGGTTATTCACCTTTCAAAGATGAAAATGGGGATATAGTTGAATATATATTTCCAGAAAAGCCAACAGCATTGGAATTAGGAACAAAAGTAATGGAAATGTTTGAATATAAAGAAAGATATGATGGTATAATAGAATAGGTAAAGTTAAGCTGAATAGCTGAAAATATTTATTGGTTATTTATCAAATAGTGTTGATAAAAAAGTTTTGACTATAACCTGACATAATTAAGAGAATTTTTGAGAATTAAAAGCTTGAAAATTCTCTTTTTTATTGTAAAAAAATTGCTTTTTTTTATTATAAATGTTACTCTAATAGTAAAAAAATATTTTTTATGAAATTTACGAAATGAGGTAAAAAATGAAAATAAAAAATTTTTTTCATATTATTTTATTGGCTTTAATTATTTTCTTTTTAGCAAAAGTTCCTAGATATGAAAATACTTTGTTACAATTAAATAAAAATACAAAAATAGAGAGAGATTATTCAATATTTAATGATGATGATGAGGCACTTTTAATTTTAGATTCAGCTAATTTGGAGTATAATTTATATATAAAAGAACTAAAAAAAATAGATAATATATGGGTAGGAAACGCTTATAGTTATAAGGAAGCTTATGAAAAAAATTCTGGTTTTAAATGGCTAGAAGATGATTCAGAGGAATATAATCCTAAATATAGCAGAGAACAAAAAGAAATAGAATATAATAAAAGTACAGCTTATTTTATCATTGATGACAAAAAGGAAATATATGGCCTTTCAGAAGATGAAATAAAGGAAATGTTAAATATTTCATCTTTAAAATTAGAAAATCCAGAGAAATATATTAAAAAAAATGGTGAAAGAGCCCGTTTAACCCAATTTAGTCAGGATTTATTTAGGAAAATGCTGAATATTTCAGATTATTACGACTCAGATAAGTTTGAAAAAGAAAATACTACAACAGCTAAAGAAGTAAATAAATTAATTTTCTTAAGAAATATAATGCTTATATATTTAGGAATTAATTTAATTCTATGTATAATTTCTCTTTTTAAAAAATATAAAAATATAAAAAACTTAGAAAAGTATATGGAAGTTAAAGAAAAAAGAATATGGCTTTTATATGGCTTAGATTTTTTGACATTATTTATCTATTGTATCTTTACAATTTTTACTGGTTCAGAGAAACTAATAGAGTTAGAGAAATTTATATTTTATTATATTGTTATAAAGAATTTTTTATTATATTACTATCTAAAATTAAGTAAAAAGAAATTTAGAAAATTAATTGTGATAAATTATCTTGTTTTAATTTTTATATCAATTTTTGTTAGAAATATTAGAATAAATATAATCTTCTATTATTTGTTATATTTTTTCTCTCTTCTTTATCTTCCAATAAAGCAAAAGTTAAAAAGAATAGTTTTAGTAGAGCCACTATATTTAATTACACAAATTTTATATCTTGCTATAGTATATCTATGGCTATATAGATTTTGGTAGAGCCACTATATTTAATTACACAAATTTTATATCTTGCTATAGTGTATCTATGGCTATATAGATTAATGTAATAAAAAATATAAAGTAGAAATGATAGCAAGGAAGGTTAAAAATGAAGGTATTAGAAAGAACTATCCAATTATATAGAAAAGTAGATAATAATGAACCTATGGAAGAAATGCATAAAAGAGTTATGGAAGGATTATCAAAAATAGAGGCACCATTAGGTTTAAAAGATAGTGAAATTCCAAAGACACCAGATTTTGGTACAGAATTAATTTGCCATTACTTTACTAAAAATATCAAAACAAAAGGTGTTAAAATAAAGGGCTCTTATGATTGGAGAATGATAAGTCCATTAGTATGGTGGGATACTTTAAAATATGAATTTAAAATAACATATAAATTAATAGATTATCAAAAAATAATTTACATAGATCTTCCTAAAGTAATAGAAATATATGATCCTTATGTTGTTGATGTACATGTTTCACCTATCTATTCTATTGCTTATGAAGAAGGAAGAACACCAGAAACAATAACATATCACGATAGCGAAAATCCTAATTTTTTAAAATTAAAAGAAACAGGAGTACAAATAGGAATGCTATTTGATGCTTTATTTACATTATCTCCTGTAATGTATTTTAATGAAGAATGCTATGAAAAATTAATAAAAGTCCCAAAAGAAGAACTATTGAAAAGATTAGAAGGAAAAGCAAAAAAGGTATTATTATTAGAAAAAGGAATATATATTATTTTTAATGATAAAGCAGATATTTCTTATGAAGAGTTTGTAGAAATGAATGAAACTTTTAAACCATTATTAGGGTTAATTTAGAAAAATGATGAATAATAGGTGGTCTATTTTAGGCTACTTATCTTTCTAATTTAAGCAAGAAATGAGAAACTTAATGGAAAAAGTACAAGACAACTTTCACCAGATTGGATAGAGGCTAATTCAGTAAAATTAGGTAAGGAAAAACCAATAGTAAAAATAATTAAAGAAGCAGAAAAGAATGGGACTTTAAGAATAGGAGTAGCTGCAGTAAATAAAGAAACTAAAAAGTTAATAGTTGTTGAACTAAAAGTAAAAAATAAATAGGAATTAAGATGAGGTGAATATATGTTAGTAAGCAAAAAAAAGTTTAATGAAAGATTAAAACATTTATTAGAGAGTATGGAGTCATTAATAGATGATGAAAGTGATAATTTAAAAAGAATAGAAGAAAAAAGAGGAAATTGCTTATATTGTATAAAAGAGCTAGGAAGAATTTATGAAACAACAGCTTCTAAAGCCTTATTAGTAGATAAAGATATAGAAAGTTTTAGAAAGAATATATATATATACTCAAAGCTATATCTTATGAGTAGAGATACTAGAGCGTACCTTGCCTGTGTAAAGATGCATCTTTTTTGTATTTTGATGTCAAATAATAAAGATTTTTTAGATTTTATATTAAGAAATTTTGATATAATAGGACACGAAAAAGAAAAATATAAGAAATCTGAAGCTGATTTTTATTTAATGAGAACAATATTACTTGCTATAAGAGGAAATTGGGAAGAAGTAATAGCTAGAGCAGATTTTTATACAGCTAATCCTTCAAAAGAAACAGATTTTAAATATTTTCCTCTTGAATTTGGATTTTTAAAAGCATTAGCAGAAAAGAATATTGAAAAGATGAAAGAAAATATAAATGCAATGTTAGAACCAAAAGTAGCTAGACAAATGATGTATGATGAGAATATATTTTTTTATCTTCATATTTATGTATTATTATATTTAAAAATAGCTTCATATTATGGATTTGATTTAGAAATAGAAAGTGATATAGTTCCAAAAGAATTAATAGACAGTACACCAGCTAAAGAATATCCAGAACCTTATGAATTTATGAAAAAATTTGATTTAAAAACTATTACACCAGAAGAATGGAAAGCTTGGATATATGAATATTATCCAAAACCTGAAGAATTAAAAGAATTTGAAGAAAGAGGTTATTTTGTATAGGAAGGAGAAAATATGGCAGATATAACAGATGTATATGTAAGAATAAAATATAAGAAAAATGGAAAAATATATGAAGATGATTTACTAGAAGATATTGATATGTATGATGCTTTATCTGATATGGAATACAATGGATTGCATTATGAAATAGATGACAAACTTATTATGAGAGCTTATGGCAGAAATTACTATGCTTTATGTTTTGAAAATGAAAGTGAATTAAAAGACTATTTATTTGAAATTTCAAAGGAAAAGGGAATAGAAAATATTTATTATATATATTGTGAATATTCATATATAATGGAAGTAATTAGATATGGAATAATAAATATAGATATAGTAAATAAAAAAGTAACTGTCAATATAGAAAAAGAAGAAAAATATATAGAAATATTTGAAAAAATTGCTAAAAAATCATATCCTAAATTACTAGAAAATTATGAAAAATATATAGATGATGAGTTAGAAGATGAAGAAGTAGAAGAGTATGAAGATAAGATGGATGAAATTATGGGAGAATATTCATTGAAAGAATTTGAAAAGTTTTTAGATAAGGCAAAATTAAAAAACTAGGGAGAATATAATATGAAAATATATGAATTTGAAAATCTTCTAGATAATGGAATAACAACTTTTGAATTTGAAATTACAAAGAAAGTAGATTACTTTTTTAACGAAAAAGAAATAGAAGATTTAATAAAAAGAATAGAGCGTGATGAAGAAATAGCAAATAAATATTTATCAGGAGATTTGAAAATAGAAAAATTTGAAATATTAAAAATGTATAGATTAAAATACGGAACATATGAAGGATTAGAAAAATATATTAAACTTAAAACGGATGCTAAAAAAATTAAAATATCAGATGTCATGACAGTTTGGAGTATAGGAACAGGATTTATATTATCTAAAAAAGCAAAAGATTATATTGAAAAAAAATATTCAGACTATTTAAAATATATAGAAGTTTTTTATAAAGATATTCCTCTGTATATAGTAACTGAATTAACAAAATTTGAACTTTCTTCTGTTGAAGATACTTATAAAAGTAAAATTTTAGATTTTAAAAAAATAAGTGGGAATAATCCAATTTTTGCAGCAGATTATTGGGTAATAACTAAAGAATCTTCTGGACGTTTCTATTGTTTAGAAGAATTTAAAGATTATATAGAAGCAAGTGATTTAAAAAACTATATTTTTAATGAAGTACAAGATAGTAATACCTTTATTCCAGAACCAGAACCTGAAATAGAAGAAATAGAAGAAAAAGAATATTATGAAAATGGAAACTTAAAGTATGAAGGACTAACTAGATTAGGTCTTAGAGTAAAAGAATGGAAATTTTATTATAAAAATGGAAAACTTCAATTTATAGGAGATTATAAATATGGAGAACAAAATGGACTTTGGAAAATTTATTATGAGAATGGAAATATAAAGAATATAGCTAATTATGATTATGGAAAATTAGTAGGACTTGTAAGAAACTATGAAGAAGATGGTAAATTTTCATCAACTACTTATTATGAAGAAGGCTCTAATTTAACAAAATGGCAATTTTTTTATAAAGATGGTAAAAGTATAAAAAAAGAAGGAATGGCTTATGATATGGGAGAAGAGGCTGAAAAAAGATGGATAGCAACAGGTGAATGGAAATATTATAGTAAAGCAGGTAAACT
>ERZ772974.1027-NODE-1027-length-18924-cov-5.757168_pt1 | contig 18924 bp, 31 predicted proteins | sample MGYA00580671_ERZ772974 | MGnify/ENA primary metagenome ERZ772974 (study PRJEB29015, sample SAMEA2738065) | human oral metagenome | biome: human oral; feature: human-associated habitat; material: saliva | place: China | collected 2218 ... | reverse complement strand
AAAGGGTAGATGACACTTGGTGTACCCTTGACAGCGTCTTGCGGGACAATGCAAGACAGCTAGCTCAGGCTAAGCAAGCGGGCGCCAACTATCTGCTGATTCAGGATGATTATCAGCTAGATATTGACTTATAAAAGCGATTGGAGCACTGCAGGAGCGGTGTCCCAATCGCTTTATCTGAAAAGAAACACTAAGTGAGACCTCAAATAAAAATAGGGGTCAAGTCTTCCATGGTACCGGTTTTATGGTATAACCAATAATTACGCCAAAAAACACCGTCAAAACGGTGTTCTAGTTTTCTTGTGACCCCTGAATGACCCCTTCCAATTTATCAGCTATATCGCCATGACGGCTAGGGTATAGGTGGCTATAAATATTGAGGGTAGTTTCCACTCGCTCGTGGCCCAATCTCTCACTAATGGCCAAAGGTGAGACGCCTAATTCAATCAGCATAGAGGCGTGACTATGGCGCAGGTCGTGGACCCTAATTCTTGGTAGCCCAGCCTTGTCTGCTCCCGTCCTAAGCGTCTTGCCATAACTATATACCCCTAGGGTGAATAATCGCTCTGTAGGCTTGTAATAGGGTAATTTAGAGGTGTAGTCATTCAGTAGTTCAAATATTGAAGGGGGCAAGGTAATGATGCGATTAGATTTAGGCGTCTTTGGCTCGGTGATCATATCGACGCCGTCAATCTTAACATAGGTCTTAGATATGCTGACAGTCTTTGATTCCTGGTCGAAGTCCGATAGGGTCAAGGCCTGCAGCTCTCCAATCCGTATGCCTGAATAAAATAACAGAGTGAACGCCAGTTGGTAGTAGATATTGTCCTCTACGGTATTCAGAAAGGTATCGAATTGGTCCTTGGTCCAGAATGCTACCTCACCGTTCCTGGTGCTCTTACCAATGGTCCCTGCCACTCTGACAGGGTTATTTTTTATTCCATGGAATTTGAGTGCATAGTTAAAGATAGCGGATAGGTTGGCATTAACGGTCCTTAGTGTGGTCTGGGCTATCTTTTCGCCTCTGTTAGTTGGTTGATTCATAAGCCAGTTTTGCCATCGTCTGACTGTCTTAGCGTCTATATCAAGCATGGATTGATGTCTAAAAAACGGGACCATCAGCCTATAGATTATCTTACGCTTGTTTAGCATGGTGACTGGCTTCAATCGATGAGAGCAGTCTTCCAGGTAAAGTTCGACAAAGGACTCGAATGTCATATCAGAAGCGCCAGATACCTTCTTCTTATACTCTTGTTCGAATGCCATGGCCTCTCGCTTGGTCTTAAAGCCGCGCTTTGTCTTATAGCGTCTTACGCCAAGGTCGTCCATATAGCTTACCTTGGCCATCCAGGTCTTCCTGGCCTTATCCTGTCTTACGCTCATTGTAGTACCTCCTTCGTTGTGGTACAATAAGGGCATAGCAAATAGCCCCATTGTGGGTGTTTTGTGGTAGCTCCACCCTGTCCTCGCCAAAGTTCAGGGGTGGGGCTTTTTTGTGCTTAAATGGCGTCACTGCCTATTTTGCCAACCTTGGCAAATATGGTTAGGTCGGGCCATTTGTATATAATGCAAAAAAAGTCAGCCATACAAAGTATAGCTGACTATGAGCGCTAAGGCTCTCGGTCTAAAAAATATGGGAGCAAGTCCCTTCATAGCTATACTATAACATCCCCCCTATATATTTGTAAAGGGGAAAATGGTTAATTCATTTTATAAACCGTCCCATTTCTTTTGGTAGCCCGTAGTACTCTAGTACACCGCCAACCGTTTCGATTGAGTAGTCCTCGTGGCTACCGTCAATCAACAAGTTTGTGGCGAATTCGTTAGCCTCTCGCTCAATCTTCAGTTTGGAAGTTAGACTCAACCTGGACAGCTTCGGCGTCTTCTCATCTGGGTGGAGAAGAGCGTGTCCCAATTCATGCGCGCAAGTGAAGCGACGTTTATGGGAACTCAGATTTCGATTAAGAACAATCAATTTAATGCGTCTGACTCTAGTGTAATAACCCATGACCTCTCCTAGGTCAGTTTCTAATATGTAAATTCCCTTGGACTCTGCAATCTTAAATGGATCTCTCGACTTCAAGGATTTAATATAACGTTTTAGCTCCAATCATGATTCACCTCGATATTTCTTAGGCGTGTACTTACGCTTAGCTTCCATCTTAGCAATACGCACAGCCTGCTCTAATGATGCAATTAGTAGCTCTTTGGTTTCCTCACTAAACTCTTCAGTTTCCTTGGAGTATTTGAGGCCATCCAGGTCTTCTATCAAGCGTTCAAGGTCTGCTTGGATAGATGGTTCGTCTTTTTCCGTCAAGGCATAGTATGGTGTTTCTGTTCGCCCTAACAAGTAGTCAGTACTGACCTGGAAGTAGTCAGCGACTTTTTGAACTTTATCGATACCAGGGATTCGGGTGTTCCATCTACTGACAGTACCCCCACCTAAACTTAGGCTGCGTTCTAACTCTGCGATGGATATTTTTTTAGCACCGCAAAGTTCACGAACCTTGTCTACAATTGACATAATTACCAACTCCTAAGAGCTAACCGAAAAATATTTTTGCTTAAACGCAAATTTAGTGTTGACAGATTGCGTATAAGCAATTATACTTAACGTGTAAGCTAAATTGTTAAGCAAACATTTGACGCTTATTTATCTGAATAAAGTCCGCCAAGACAATGATAATGTACGCCTTAAAGTGTATGCTTATTTCTTATGCTTACACAATAGCATATACGCAAACGAATGTCAATTATAATTGCGTATGTGAATTGTCAATAAGCAATATTTTCTATAGAAAGGAGGATGGTTATGTCATTCGAAAAGCGAGTGAAGATTGCGCTCATTAAAAAAGATATGACTTTGGCAGATTTGGCACGCGAAATGGATATCACTCGTGCATATCTAGGGGACCTACTTAAAGGGAACCGACAGACACCAGATCGTATTGCTCAAATCAAAGACATATTAAAAGACGATTTAGAAGAGGAGGAATAACCATGGAAAACACATTAAAAGAACTTCTCGCAGAAGTCAAAAGCATCAACGAGAAGTTGGAACGGATTGAGAACAGTCGGAAAATCGTTCGGATTAGCGCAACCACCTTAGACGGAAAAAAAGAAATTGGAGAATTGGTGTCTAAATGTCTAGATAAACTCGATAAAGTTGTTAAGAAAGATAACCAAATTTAGGATGGTACACCAATGAACGAATTGGAACTAAAAGAAAACGACAGACTAATTTTGAATGGCCTGCCGTTGGATGGAGTTGAGAAGTACAGTATCGAGAAAAGTGGAGCAGATGACTTCACTCGCCTCAATATGACGCTTCTCGTTAAAACTAAAGGCTAGTTGAATATCAAGTCAATTGCTGTGAGTATCACTCGCACACCAATTAACATCGCATCGTACTCTACATGACCAGTACAAAGTTGATAGATTTTGGAAACCAATGCATAGCAAAGTATGGTTCCAGCATACTTTAGGACTGGTTCAGGTATTTTATAGACATAAGATTTAACAACATCAAAGGGGGTAACATTTTGAATATCATTAAAAACTTTTTCTATAAGATTCTCTGCTTCTTGGGCTTCACTGTCATTTCCATAATCCTCTATATCTGGCAGTCCTTGACAATACTCTTCGGTCTCAAGAATGACCGCATTTATAAGATCGTCAGAATATTCGGGAAGGGCCTCGCCGTCGAGAAGAGAGAGAAATCGGCTGGTAGCGGGAAGATTAGCGAAGATAGAACCGAATCGATTTAGTTTATATGTACTATTCGCCATAGCCATCGATGCTGCAGCAAAATCGGGTCTAACCGAATTATATATTCGATTAGAAGATTCTGCGACAATGCGTACAGAATTGTGAAGCTTATTGAAAGTATCTATTTGATTATATATTGGGCCCATTTTCTCATTAAGTCGGCTCACAACCTCTGCTATTTTCTGGGAGGTTTGAATATGACGATATAGGGCCTCGGGTGGTGTTGGAATTTTATCTGACATATATATCACCTCCCACTGACCAAGATTCCCGAATGAGGGGACAGTCATCGTCATTCTACCATCTAGGTAGGCTGGAGGGGATATAGAAATCGCAACTCAGCAAGAAACCTAAAACATTTAACAAGAATCTTAAACTTTAGAAGAAAGAGGAGGAATCACAATGTCGACAGTAGTCAAAAGCCAAAATTACACAGTACAAGAAGTGGCTGACTTGCTCGGATGCAGCAAAAGCCACGCTTACAAGCTAGTACGCCAAATTAACAAAGACTTGAAAGAGAAGAATTTCTTGGTATTACCAGGCAAAGTAAACAAGCTAGCGTTCCATGCAGTAGCGGGAGGAGCACCGGAATGAAACTATCAATGAGAAACATACATATATACGCCTGTATCTTTCTGTATATCATGTGCTTCTTTACCGCTATCTGGGCGTGGTGGTGCAACGGATGCCAACCAGGAGGAGATCCAGTGGCTAACGGAGTCATCATCATCGCGATGATAATTGGTGGTATCGCAACAGGATTATATGAGGAAGGAGTAAAGAATAGTGCATTATGATGATTTACCAAGATTTGCCAAACTAAACGCAATTAAACAAGTCCCGACAGGCTATAGCGTGTACGACTACCGTTACACGGAAGAAGGTTTAATCATGACCTGCATCCGAGAAAAACGACATGAGACGGCGCTAGAGCAGTTGGAACAATCGATAAGAGAATACAAAAAGTCCCGCGAACACACGCATATTAAGGACATCGTGGAGTTCGCGAGACTATTAGAGAAGACCCTATGAAGGTCAACCCATGGATAAGGAGATTATAACATGAAATGTGTAAAAAAAGAAGAAAGAATTTATGTCGGAGAATACACTACAGCCAAGTACCCACGGGTCCGCATTGAACGTGAAGCCTACGAAAAATTGTGCTTCATTGCAAACGAGACCGACCGTACATTGAATGATATCGTGACGACCTGCATCGATTTCGCTATTAGCCAAATGTCTTGCGAAGTCGAAGAAATCAAAGTCGAGCGTCGTGTGTTCAGATTAGCTGGGGAGGAAGTCTAATGACAATAAAAATTGCATCACTCACTACCGAAAATGTAAAGCGCGTTAAATCCGTACATATTGAACCTAGTCCAAACGGACTAACAATTATAGGTGGTAATAACAACAATGGTAAAACAAGTATTTTAGACGCAATTGCCTGGGCCCTTGGCGGCAATAAATACCGTCCTAGCAAAGCGCAGCGTGAGGGATCAGTAGTTCCGCCAACGATTAACCTTAAGCTTTCTAACGGACTTATTGTTGAGCGAAAAGGTAAGAACAGCGACCTGAAGGTGACAGACCCAACTGGCAACAAAGCAGGCCAAAACTTATTGGATAGCTTTGTCGAAGAACTGGCTATCAACCTGCCTAAATTCATTAACTCTAGCGATAAGGAGAAGGCTAACACCTTACTTGAGATCATTGGAGTTGGCCAACAACTGTATGAATTAGAATGCCAGGAGAAAGAAAAATACAACATGCGCCGGTCGATTGGTCAAATAGCCGACCAAAAGGAAAAGTTTGCGAAAGAGCAGCCGTTCTATCCGGAGGCTCCGAAAACCTTGGTTTCTATTACGGACCTCATCACGCAACAACAAGATATTCTGGCCAAGAACGGCGAGAATCAACGTAAGCGTGATATGACCGACCAGCTTCATCGCCAAGCTACTCAATTGATGGCAGAAATTGAGCGACAAGAAAATACCTTGGCTAACCTCAAAGAACAATATCAAAGCGTCTTACGAGATTACGATGTGGCACAGAAGACATCCGAGCAACTTCAAGATGAATCAACCGAGGAACTTGAAGAATCTATTGCAAATATTGAAGCTATCAACATTAAAGTGAGGGCTAACCTGGACAGAGAGAAAGCTGAACAGGATGCCGCAGAGTATCGCACACAATACAGTAGCTTGACCATAGAGATTGAATCGCTTCGTAAACAACGGATGGATCTATTGCAAAATGCGGACCTACCGCTAGAAGGCCTCTCGGTTGAAGATGGCGAGTTACTTTACAACGGACAACGTTGGGATAACATGTCAGGCTCTCAGCAACTCATGGTATCAACCGCTATTGTCCGTAAGCTAAAACCAGAATGTGGTTTCGTCCTTATCGACAAGCTCGAACAAATGGATATGCAGACACTCAATGAATTTGGCGCATGGCTCGAACAAGAGGGCCTCCAGGCTATCGCAACACGAGTATCCACTGGCGATGAGTGCTCTATCATCATCGAAGATGGATATGTTAAGAATTCGGAATCAGTACCTGCTGCCCCACCTACACCGAAGTGGGAAGCCGGTAAATTTTAGAAAGGGGAATGACAATGAATATTACAAGAGGAGTTCAGGCTAGAGCCCAGAAGACTGTTATCTACGGTCCCGAAGGGGTCGGTAAATCAAAATTAGCAAGTCAGTTTCCAGAGCCTCTTTTCATCGATACGGAAGGGTCCACAGGCAACATGGATGTGGCACGTCTGGATAAGCCCACAAGCTGGACAATGTTAATGAATCAGATTGCTTTTGTCAAAAGTAATCCAACAGTTTGCAAGTCCCTTGTTATCGACACAATCGACTGGGCAGAGCGTCTCTGCATCGAGCACATCTGCGCTAGCCATAACAAAAAAGGGATTGAAGACTTTGGTTACGGCAATGGCTATACCTATGTATCAGAGGAATTTGGCCGCTTGCTGAATCGGCTTCAAGAGTTAGTGGACATCGGTGTGAACGTGGTTTTAACAGCGCATGCCCAAATCAAAAAATTTGAGCAACCAGATGAAATGGGAGCATATGATCGCTGGGAATTGAAACTAGGTAAGAAGACCACCTCTCAAACAGCGCCGCTAGTAAAAGAATGGTGCGACTTACTTCTGTTTTGCAACTACAAGACCCATGTAGTTGCTACCGACGACAAAGGTAAGAAGCATAAGGCCCAAGGCGGGACCAGGGTTATGTACACTGAACATCATCCAGCGTGGGATGCTAAGAACCGCCACGGATTGCCATTCGAAGTCCCATTGGCATATGGTTCAATCGCCCACATTTTCGAACGCCAAGAGCAATCGCCACAGTCAAATCCAACACCTGTACAACCGGCTCCTAAGCCAGTACAACCTGTGCAAGCAGTGCAACAAACACCACCTGTGGCTCAACCACAACAAGCACCTACTGCGGAACCTGTATTAGCCCAAGCAGTAGCAGAGGCACACGAAGCAGAGCAAACTGCACTCTTTGGCGATGGTATCCCAGATGCTCTCCGAGATCTAATGAGAGCTAATGCAGTGACCTCTCAAGAGATTGAACGAGCGGTAGCTGAAAAAGGATTCTATCCATTGGGGACCCCAATTGCTAATTATGACCCTGGCTTTATCGACGGTGTCTTGGTAGCGGCATGGGGCCAAGTGTTTGAACACATCAAAAAAGATAGAGAATTACCATTTTAGGAGGAAGTGCAATGAGCCAAATCAACTTAAATCTATCTCAGTTAGCAAATGGAGGTATTCAGGAGAAGATAAACTCCGAATTAGAAAAAGTCTTAGATAACATCATGGACCCAAATACTAGCCCTAAAGAAAAACGGAAGCTTGTCATCACCTTAACCTTTTCGCCTAACGAAGACCGCTCACTTATCACAACGGAAGCTAATATCAAGCCTAGCCTAGCAGCACAAAATAATGTATCAACAATGATCATGGCTGAGAAAGATTGGAAAACAGGTGAAATATACGCTAATGAACTTCAAAGTGGAGCGAAGGGCCAAACTTTCTTCGATAATGACGGTTACCTTCGGACCGACACCGGCGAGCTAATCGAGGATAAGGCGGAAAATTCAACAATCGTAGACTTTAATAAAAAACGTGCCTCTAACTAAGAAAGGAAGTAAAAATCATGTCAGAAAATATTAAAGAAGCTTTAGAATACGCAGTCGAATTATCAAGAGATGCTGAACCTATTTTGGTGGATGACGCAGGCGATGAGTGGTACGACGCGAATCGCTATAACATGAAACCATTGGAGTCGCCTGTTTACTTACCTAAAACAATGGAGCTTAGCACATTGACTGGTTTGGTAGACTATATCAAATCAGGGCTCAATGAACTCAGCGAGCAAAATCTAATTGTTCAAGTCGCGGGGCCTCGCCTGGTTAATGTTTATGCAGAAGATGAATGCATGTATAAAAAACGAGCTCATCTTGTTGAGGTATCTGCAATTGGCTTGATTCCAAACCTTACACTGGACTATTACATGGATCAAGAGACATTCAACATTGAACTGCAATCTAAGTATGAAGATGCGAACGACCGTAACCTACTCCTTGAATTCACCTCTAAAGTGAAAGTTGAATCAGGAAGCGAAACGACGGACAATGGCGTGTCTCAAATCACGACAATTAAGAATGGTGCTGCTAGCTTAACAAAAGCCGTAGTTCCTAATCCAGTTAACTTGAAGCCTCGACGGACTTTCTTAGAGGTAGAACAGCCAGCTAGCTTATTCGTTTTCCGGATGAATAAGCAAGGCGAACTAGGTTTATTCGAGGCAGATGGTGGAGCATGGCGCTTAGAAGCAATTCAAAACATCGCTAACTATCTCAAAGAACAATTAAAAGACCACGAAAATGTCACTATCTTAGCTTAATAACAGGAGGAAATAAAAATGACAGAACAATACAACAACTTCGAACGTGAATTAGATTGGAACGACCAAATTACTCAGGACAGCGAATTCGTCATCTTAGAGCCAGGCGAGTACTGGTTCAAAGTTGAAAAGTTTGAACGCGGACGCCACACCCCTAACCCTCAAAATCCAGGGAAACTACCAGCCTGCAACAAGGCAGTCCTGACCTTGGAAATCGCAACAAATGATGGCCAAACCAAGAAATTGACCCACAATCTATTCTTACACTCGCGCACAGAGGGGATGTTATCAGCCTTCTTCGGTGCAATCGGTCAGAAGAAACATAAGGAACCTCTCCAAATGAACTGGAATCTAGTCCCTGGCGCTATCGGCGTTTGCTCCATCAAGAAAGGCTTATCTCGCAATGGCAACGAGTTTAACGAAGTCGGCTACATGATCTATCAAGACGATGTCGACCCAACCAAACAGTTAAACCAACGACCAGGGATGGCAGCGCAACCTATGATGCAAGCACAACCTCAATTTCAACAACAACCACCTGTGCAACAGTATCAGCAACAACCATTACCTACCCCTCAGCCTCAACAATGGCAACAAGGTAGCTTCTAATAGGTGACTCGAATGGAATTACGACCTTATCAACAAGAAGCCCGTGAGTCCATTCAACGAGAATGGGAGAACGGCAATAAGAAAACCCTGTTGGTGCTGCCGACAGGGTGTGGGAAGACAATCGTCTTTTCCAAAGTAATCGAAGACCGAGTGAGAAAGGGCGAGCGAGTGCTCGTCCTAGCTCATAGGTCAGAGTTGCTAGAACAGGCAAGCGACAAGCTTAAACAATCAACAGGCCTCAATACGGCCACAGAAAAAGCAGAAGAAACAAGTATCGGTAGCTGGTTCCGCGTAGTAGTTGGGTCTGTCCAAACGCTCCAACGTGACAAAAGGCTTAGAAAATTCGCAAAGGACCACTTCGACACTATCGTGGTGGACGAAGCCCATCACTGCATTTCTGACGGCTATCAACGAGTGCTCGGACATTTCGACCAAGCGAATGTACTAGGCGTGACAGCAACGCCGGACCGTGGAGATATGCGTAACCTGGGGACTTACTTCCAATCATTAGCTTACGAATACACCTTGCCTAAAGCGATTAAAGAAGGGTACTTATCTAAGATTAAGGCACTCACAATCCCTTTAACCTTAGACCTTTCGGGTGTTGGTACTCAAGCTGGTGACTTCAAATCAAGCGACCTAAGCTCTGCGCTAGATCCGTACCTTTACCAAATCGCCGATGAGATGGCTAAGCAATGCCAAGACCGCAAGACTGTGGTATTCCTGCCTCTCGTTAAGACGAGCCAAAAATTCCGCGATATTCTCAACGAACGTGGTTTTAAGGCTGCAGAGGTGAATGGTGAGTCCAAAGACCGGGCAGAGGTCCTAAAAGACTTCGAAGATGGCAAATACAATGTACTTTGCAATTCGATGCTGTTAACTGAAGGTTGGGATTGCCCATCAGTCGACTGTGTAGTGGTCTTGCGACCTACAAAGGTTAGAGCCCTCTATAGCCAAATGGTGGGACGAGGCACTCGGTTATTCCCAGGTAAAGAAGAGTTACTGTTATTAGACTTCCTATGGCACACAGAACGTCACGATTTATGCCGGCCAGCAAGTATTATTGCAACCGACGAAGCCGTTGCTAAAGCAATGACCAAACGGTCCGAGGAAGCAGCAAACGTGGCCGTGGACATCATGGAACTAGAAGAGGTAGCTGTTAAGGATGCCGTCGCAGAACGTGAAGAAGCACTGGCTAAGAAATTATCTGAGATGCGTAAACGTAAACGGTCGTTGGTAGACCCTCTGCAGTTCGAAATGAGTATCCAAGCAGAAGACTTGGCCAATTATGTTCCTGCTTTTGGCTGGGAAGCTGGTCCGCCGTCTGAAAAGCAACTCAAGGCACTAGAAAAATCTGGTATCTTCCCAGACGAGGTGGAAAATGCCGGTAAAGCCAAGCTAATCCTTGATCGCCTCGACAAGAGACGAAGCGAAGGGCTAGCGACGCCAAAACAAATAAGATGCCTAGAGCGGTATGGATTCCGCAATGTAGGCATCTGGAAATTTGATAATGCTAAACGACTCATCGACCGGATTGCAGCCAATAACTGGCGCGTCCCTCGTGGTGTTGATGTCGCTAGTTATGAGGGGTGAGAATTATGTTATTAGTATCAGTAATCATCAACCTGGTAATCCTATATTTTTACTCATACTACCTAGCGATAGAACTGGGTAAGATGGAAGATAGGATTGATAAGAAAATACTACTACTCAAAGACTACCTTACAAAAAGCTTTTCCGATAGAAGTTAACCGATAGTATGATCGTCTAAATGCGAATTTTTCATTTTGACCTAGATGTAAATTCTTAGCCTCTGCTATTTCCAAAAGTGCTTTCTCGCTCAACTCGTATCGTCTTTGAAATTGATTAGCCATTAACTGGCTGTCTTTTATAAACTCTATTAAGCCAGCCGCCTCTAACAATGACAATTGTATCTCTAGGCCAGACTCTGCACTCCAATCAAAGATAATAAGCGATGTGTCAAGATCTCTCTCACTAACAGAGTCACTTTCTTCTGCTATCAGTCTAACGTGTGGCGCTAAAGATAAGGTGTTAGAGTATATCCTCTCAAGTGTTTTAGCTTCTGATGGAGTCATATTTGAAATGATAGAGCTATAGATTGGAATAACGGACTCGTTCTTCCGATTATCCATAGTTGCGGCTATCAGCTTAGTAAATAATCGTCTTATTTCTTCCTCTTCAAGTTGGTATCGAGAGTCTTCAATTGCCTTTAGTACTAAACCTATTTTTGAGTCATCCCTGTGCTCAGGCGGAATTGAATCAGTTTTCTCTTTCACCTCTTCTTCAAATTTCTTAAGCTCGTATTGCTTCCTGATGTTGTATTTTCTTAACCCATCTAGAGCGAAATGGAATACAGATTCAAGAATATCTTTTCCTGCATTCCCGACTGATTCAGCAATAGGTTTGGCTAACGCATCACCTGTCTCTGAAGAGATTGGAAGTTGTGGGAGATTTGAATCCATACAAGACACATCCTTATACGTGTATTTTTAATCACATTATATCACACAGAGAAAGAAGGTGATACCTTGTCAGAAATTAAATTAACTGAGCTACTCGAATATGTTGACCCTGCATTATGCTCCTATCAAGAATGGGTCAACGTCGGGATGGCCCTCAAACATGAAGGCTACACAGCCATGGACTGGGACTCATGGTCCAAGGGAGACCATTCACGCTATCACGCAGGTGAATGTTTTAAGAAATGGGACTCCTTTGAGGGCAGCAACACCCCAGTTACCGGTGGTACCATTTACCAAATGGCAGTCGATGGCGGCTATGAACCGCCAAGGTCATACGACGATGGACGAGGAGAACTCGACTGGGATAGCACAATCAAGTATGACAACGACTATAAAATCATCGATAAAGACTGGGTAGAAGCCAAAGAAATTAAAGAGCCTGATCACTGGAACCCAGTGGCAGAAATCACCAAATACCTCGAAATCTTATTCGATAGCACCGAAAACGTCGGTTATGTTACCGAGACCTGGGAGAAGGATGGCAAGCATCTACCGACCTCTGGAGCTTACGACCGAACTGCCGGGGAGTTAATCCAAGCCCTTAACCGCTGCAATGGCGAGATTGCTAACGTGTTTGGAGATGCCAAGGAGGAAGCCGGTGCTTGGATTCGATTCAACCCACTAGACGGTAAGGGCGTCAAAAATGACAACGTGACCGATTATCGGTACGCCTTGGTCGAATCAGACAGTACCGACCTAGCGAAACAAAACGCCATCATCCGGGAGCTAGAACTACCTGTTGCCTGCTTGGTCTATAGCGGTGGTAAGTCCGTACACGCAATCGTCAGAGTTGAGGCAAAAGACTACAACGAATACCGGACTCGTGTTGACTACCTGTATAGCATTTGTAAGAAGAACGGCCTAGCAGTCGACTCTCAAAACAAGAATCCTAGCCGACTTAGTCGTATGCCAGGGGTCATCCGGAATGGCCACAAGCAATTCCTCATTGATACCAACATCGGTAAAGCTAGCTGGGATGAATGGTACAAGCATATCGAAGACTTAAACGATGATTTGCCGGACCCAGAGGGGCTAGAAGATTTCTGGAATAACATGCCAGACCTTGCCCCTGAGTTAATCCATGGCGTTTTACGTCAAGGACACAAGATGCTAATGGCGGGGCCGTCTAAGGCCGGTAAGTCATTCGCGCTCATCGAGTTATCCATCGCTATCGCTGAAGGTAGCAAATGGCTTGGATGGCAGTGCGAAAAAGGGCGTGTCCTCTATGTCAACTTAGAGCTAGACCGAGCATCTTGCTTACACCGGTTCAAAGACGTTTATCAAGGCCTAGGAGTTGCACCACATAACTTAGGTAACATCGATATTTGGAACCTGCGTGGTAAGACCGTACCAATGGATAAACTGGCACCTAAGCTTATCCGTCGAGCAGCCAAAAAGCACTACACAGCGGTCATCATTGACCCGATTTACAAGGTCCTAACCGGTGACGAGAACAGTGCTGATCAGATGGCACACTTTACCAACCAGTTCGACAAGGTGGCCACAGAGCTAGGCGCATCCGTTATCTACTGCCACCACCACTCTAAAGGGTCTCAAGGCGGGAAAAAGTCCATGGACCGTGCAAGTGGTTCTGGGGTATTTGCCCGCGACCCAGACGCCCTAATTGACCTGGTAGAACTTGAAATCAACGAAAGTCTAGCTACTCAACAGTTAGATAAGGCCAAATGCCAAATCTACAAAGAGAGCATCTTAGAGCTCAATAAGCGATACTACGAGAAGTATATCGGCCTGGATGACCTAGAGTCGGCTTATCAGATGAAAGAACACGCGCTCAAGGCAATCACCACTTCTCAATATTACGAAGTGAATCAGCGGATTAAGGCAGCTGAACGTGAACTGAAACAACGGACTGCCTGGAGAGTTGAAGGGACGCTTCGAGAGTTCGCAAAGTTCGAGCCGGTCAATATCTGGTTCGGTTATCCAGTGCACACAGTCGATGATTCAGGCGTCCTAAATGATGTCGAGCCAGAGGATGCTCAACCGACCTGGAAGAAGAATTTCGACAAGAGAAAGTCTCCTGATGAGAAGAAGGAAGAGCGCAAGCATTCGTTCGATACGGCTTATAGCGCACTCAATGATGGCATCGAACCGGTCACGATTGACGGCCTGGCAGAGTACCTAGGTATCTCAGATAAAACAGTTAGACGTCGTGTAAAGGAAGCTGGTAGCTATAAAATTGAAGGTAATTCTGTTATTAAAGTGGACTAGAAAAAACAGGCATGGACAAGACAAAATCGAGGACATTTTTCGAGGACGTCCTCGATGGACATTTTCGATTTTGTCCGTGTCCGGAGCTCGAAAATGACCTTTGGACAAACTCGAGACATTTTCGATTTTGTCTTCGGGACAGACACACTATAGGCTTAAAAGCCGTAAATAGGTGGTGTCCCTGGCTAGGTCCAAGGCAAGAACAGGAACAGGAACAGGGGGCTAAGGCTCCGCCCCCTGTAACCCTGTCCGTGTCTGTCCTTGCCAAAGCGCGAGAAAAAGAGAAAAAATTTTTTGAGGTGAAAATTATGCGAAAGAAAAAGAAACGTTCAAAGAGCTTAGAAGTCGCGAAAAAAATGCCGCCACTTTATCACACGCTCCCTGGCGAGCGATTCGACCTTAAGAAGTCTGAAGTAGTGAAGTGGATAAGCGAACAGCCACAACTGCAAGCTTGGGTGTTAGATCAATTAAAGAGTGCTGGCTATGTCGAATACGACCCAGAGACAGGCTTATGGAGTGGTATCGAATGCTAGAATTCTTTATCCCGCTTAAGAAGATTCCGACTGTCACTCACCAGCAAAAGAAGGCGGCAGTCAAAAACGGTAAGCCGGTATTCTATGAAGACGAAAAACTCACGCTAGCAAGAGAGTTATTCATGGCCCACCTATCGAACTACAGACCTGATGCAAAATTAGAGGGGCCTATCCGGCTCACAACCAAGTGGCTATTCCCTCTAACGAAAGGTAAACAGAATGGCGAGTATAAAGTTACTAAGCCGGACACGGATAATCTCATCAAGCTCTTTAAGGATTGTATGACGAAACTTGGCTATTGGCATGACGATGCTCAAGTCGCCAGCGATATCATCGAGAAGTTCCACAGTGAGGTAGTCGGGATCTATGTAAAAATTGAATCATTGGAGATGGGGACATGGACATGATAATTATATTAGCTGCTATCACAGCATTCATATCACTAGGATTACTGGTATCAGATGTACGATTCAACGACAAGGAAGGTGACGATGGATGAAGTTCCTAGACCTTTTCGCTGGCATTGGTGGGTTCCGCTTAGGTATGGAATCGGCCGGCCATGAATGTGTAGGGTTCTGTGAGATTGATAAGTTTGCTAGGGAATCCTATAAAGCAATACACAATACAGAAGGTGAGGTGGAAATGCATGACATCACAACAGTGTCAGATGAGTTTGTTCGGGGATTCGGAAATATCGACATTATCTGTGGAGGATTTCCGTGCCAGGCTTTTAGCATTGCAGGGAAAAGACGAGGTTTTGAAGATACTAGAGGAACTTTGTTTTTTGAGATTGCACGGTTCGCATCTATTCTCAGACCTAAGTATTTATTCCTTGAGAACGTTGTCGGACTCCTCACTCATGATGGGGGGGCTACATTCGCTACAATCCTTGGAGCAATGGACGAACTGGGGTACAACGTGGAATGGCAAGTGTTTAACAGCAAAAATTTTGGAGTCCCCCAGAACAGAGAACGCGTGTTCATTGTCGGACATCTTAGAGGAGAAGGTACCAAACCAATATTTCCTTTCGGATCAAGTGTCTCAGAACATAATTCTGAACCAAAGATAAACATTTTAGGAAATACTAAGAACCCTGACGGTACAGGTCTTGGAACTAGAAGCTTAGTTTATGATTCAAACGGTGTTGTAGGAGCCTTAACCGCTACTGATTATAAAGGAGCCAAACAGGTTGCTATACATTTGGATAATGAAATAAAAGTGGCTGGAAAGCTACCTATGACTCATGACCAAAATAGCAGAGTGTATGATCCTAACGGCCTAGCACCAACATTGTCAACGATGCAAGGCGGTGGCCAAGAGCCAAAGATAAGGGTTAAAGAAGCAACTACAAAAGGTTATTCGGAAGCAGAGGTTGGAGATAGCATCAACTTATCCCATCCGAACTCAAAAACTAGGAGAGGAAGGGTGGAAAAAAAACTCGCTAACACTCTGTTAACTGGAGAAACTCAAGCAGTTGTTGCCCCTGGGTTCAAAATTAGAAAGCTAACACCTCGTGAGTGTTGGCGTCTACAAGGTTTTCCAGATTGGGCTTTCGACAAAGCATCAAAGGTGAATAGTAATAGCCAGCTTTACAAGCAAGCTGGGAATAGTGTTACGGTACCTGTGATTGCAGCTATTGCGAATAAACTGAGGTAGGTACAAATAGATGAATCATAAAAAGAGAATTAAAGCATTGATAAAAAAGACACCGTCTTATGATTATCAAAGTCAAGTGATGAAAAAACATGGTGAGTTTATCAGTGAACTATGTAAGGATCGTATGGAACAGGTGCTTTACAACTATTTAGGCGCAACAATGATGGTACTCAGAGACAAATATGGTTTTGGTAAGCAACGCCTTGAGAATACTATGCGTGATATTACGATTCAAGTCGGCCATATCACCTCGAAGCATGCTACTGCTGAGGATATGATAGCTTTGATTGAATCTGAAACTGGGTTTAACTTACCTGCTTTTGTAGCAAAGATGGCAGAGGAGCGTGAAAATAATGGTTGAGATTTTAGAATTGCATCGTATCCAAAGATTACCTAATGGAATTTCGTTAGGGGCTGGGATATATAAGCATGAAACTAGAGAACAGGCGATTAGAAAAATGAGCGATGAAGGGTTTGAATATGACCCTGCGTCAGGACGATTCTATAAACGTATGGGTAGTCGGTATATAGAATGGGTAGAAATTACTGGGAAGGATGATACAAAATGATGAAAGCAATTAAACTTGAAAAAACAATAGAAGCCGTGTTGAAGTGGGGCAAGGAACGCGGCATTGAAGATGGAGATAAGGCGTCTCAAGTTGCTAAACTCTATGAAGAATTCGGTGAGTTGTGCCGTGCCCATTTGAAGTACAAAGGGACTGGGCTAGATAAGTGGCTAGCAGAATGGAAAGATGCCGTTGGCGATATGATTGTTGTTATGACGATGGTCTGTCTACAAAATGGATTGAGTCCATATCAATGTCTCTACCTGGCAAATGAACGTGAGGCAGTAGATGGCGGGGCCAACAACCTATTGCGGATTGGGGTTGCGCTTGGTTTAGTGGCTGAAGACATTATGGAACCACGTATTGACAAAGAAACGATGATTAGCTCGTTGACGAATCTATCTTGCGAGCTGAATAGTTACTGCAATGCAGAGGATTTAGATCCGGTTGATTGTTATGTGAAAGCATACGATGTCATCAAGAACCGCAAGGGGGTTATGAAGGGCGGTTCATACGTTAAAGAGGAGGATGAGGAAGATGGAACTGAAGGTAATTAGCCGACATGAAGTGTTGGGTAAGAACTTTCGCATCTATGGAACGGTGGCTGAGCCACTGTTCCTGGCGAAAGATGTAGCTAGTTGGATTGAGCATAGCGATGTGTCTACGATGATTCGTAATGTGGATGAAGACGAGAAGCAGATACAAACATTGTTTGTGTCAGGTCAGAAACGGGATGCTTGGTTCTTAACGGAAGATGGACTGTATGAAGTCTTGATGCAATCTCGTAAGGCAGTGGCTAAGTCGTTTAAGAAACAGGTCAAGGCAATCCTCAAAGAGATTCGGACAACAGGTGTCTACAAGGTGCCACATAATCCGATGGAAGCTATGCAACTAATGTTCCAGGCGATGAATGAGACGGATGCCCACTTAAGCGATGTAGAAAACCGCGTCTCAGAATTGGAAGATAATACGCCGCTTAGTCCAAGCTCTTATAGCTTTATCAATAAGTGTATTGGGCAAAGAATCAGAGAATACCTTGAAGCTAAGAATATCCAAGGGAGTCAAGAAGCTAAAAAGTTATTGTATAAGGACATTGGATCTAGCATCAATGCAATTGCTGGTACGGCAACACGTTCTCAACTTAAGGCTAAACACTTTGACGATGTAGTGAACTTCATTCGTGACTGGATCCCTAGCCAGGTAACAATCTATAAGATTGGAGAATTGGCACATGCGATGGAGTGAGGATAAGGAATCGTGGCAAAAGGTGTTAGAATACACTGCTCGTAATCTCAATGAGAAGTGGTCGCCTGATGTCAAGAAGGAGTGTATGGAATTAAGTCAGAAGTTCTATGATCCATACGCGCACAAACCGATTGATATGATGCCGTATCTAAAACACAACCAGGAAAAGTTGTTGGGTGTCATAAAAGACCTGAACATGTCAACTACCAGATTTGCAAATGAAATATCATTGGACCGGAACAGTGTGGCTAGGGTATTAGACCTCAAGGGTTTTCCGTCTGCAAGGTTTCAGGAGACTGTCTATGACATGTATGGGGTCAAAATGATTACTAGGCGAAGTGTATTAGAAAGGGAAGCGGGGTTATAGAATGTTTGAGAACGATTTTATGAAAGTTGGGAATGTAATTGTCAGAGTGAATTTGGTTAAAAGTGTTTACGACGACATGAGAGATTTCCAAAAGCAATGCGTGATTAGGTACACTGACAACACTGAATCTAAACATAGATGGATCTGCGCTGACGATTTTTGGAAAGCCTTAGAGAAAATATCATAGGAACGGGAAGGATGCTGTTGTAAGTATGGGGAATAAAGATGAGCGCATTTATGTTGTTATCAATGGGGTCATGCTTCAAATCAGAAAGATACAAGCGGTATGGGATTCAGAAGAAACTGCTGAGAAGCTATGCACTATATTGTTCAATGATGGGTCGGTCATTGGCTTTCGTGAGTTCACGGCAAGTGAATTGTGGAATGAAATGTTAAAAGCTAAGAAAGGTCTTGAAGAATTATGATGAATCAGAAGTTTGTAAGATTTGGCGTTGTGGTGGTGGACGCCAGCCGGATTGTCGGCTT
>ERZ772974.1024-NODE-1024-length-18958-cov-5.192774_pt1 | contig 18958 bp, 15 predicted proteins | sample MGYA00580671_ERZ772974 | MGnify/ENA primary metagenome ERZ772974 (study PRJEB29015, sample SAMEA2738065) | human oral metagenome | biome: human oral; feature: human-associated habitat; material: saliva | place: China | collected 2218 ... | reverse complement strand
CTCACACATGTGCGTCTAGCTTGTGGCTGGGTGAGCAAAGATGAGATAAGCTTTAGCTACCGCCATAGCGGCATAGATGAGGCCATTTTGGGGGCTAAATTTGAGCTTCATAGCGGCTTTGATGCAAGCATATCTGAAGCTATAAGCGCAAAAAGGGCAAATCAGCCAAAAGGAGCTAGCTTTGGCAGCTGCTTTGTAAATCCAGAAGGGCACTTTGCAGGGGCGTTGCTTGAGGCAGTTGGACTAAAGGGACACGTGATCGGCGGAGCGAAATTTAGCGAAGAGCACGCAAATTTTTTGATAAATTTTAACCACGCAAGCTTTGAGGACGCCACTAGCCTTATAAATTTGGCTAGAGCTAGAGTTTTAGATAAATTTGGCGTAGAGCTTAAGACTGAAGTTTGCATTTTATAAGGATGATGATGAGTGAGTTTTTGAGCGAAGTTTTTACCCTTTCACTTTTGTTTATAGCTATCGGGTTTTACGCCATTTATAGAGCTAAAAGGGCGCAAAGCGAGCATGAGAAAAATGTGGCTAGTTATGATAAAAATCTACTAAATTTTGCCAGAATTTTAGGCGTAAAAGATCACATTGACCTAGTTAAATTTGATGAAATTTTAGCCCAGGCCTTAAAAGAAAAATTAATTTTTAAATTTAATAAATCCACCTCACAAGAGAAATTTATCTCTTTTATAAAAGATAAAAATTTCAAAACCAAACCCCAAATTTCACAAAACAGTATCGATGAAACTTTTTTAAACCTTTGCGCGAGCTCGCTTGTAGAGCCATTTAAGCTAGCGATACTAAAAAACGAAGATCAAATTTATGGATTTTTGTTTGAAAAAGAGCAGCTTTTTGCTCTTATTGATAGCGCTGCACTGCTTGGCGAAAATATTATAATTTGCGAGTAAATCAAGTAAAATTCATCTCTTTTTAGATAAAATCAAGCCAAATTTCAACTATAAGGTAAAAAATGGCAAAAGAAAAAGATAGTGACAAAAAGATAGCTATCCCAGAGAGCGAAGCGGACAAGAAAAAGGCGCTTGAGCTTGCGCTAAAGCAGATCGATAAAGCTTTTGGCAAAGGCACGCTTTTAAGACTTGGCGACAAAGAGGTTGAGGCTATCGAGTCGATACCGACTGGCTCGCTAGGACTTGATCTGGCTCTTGGCATAGGTGGCGTTCCAAAAGGCAGGATCATCGAGATCTACGGACCAGAGAGCTCTGGTAAGACCACGCTCACACTTCACATCATCGCTGAAGCGCAAAAAGCTGGCGGAATTTGTGCGTTTGTCGATGCAGAACACGCACTAGACGTAAAATACGCTTCAAATTTAGGCGTAAATACCGACAACCTCTACGTCTCTCAGCCAGACTTTGGCGAGCAGGCACTTGAGATCGTTGAGACACTTGCAAGAAGCGGTGCGATCGATCTTATCGTAGTTGATAGCGTCGCTGCCCTTACTCCAAAGAGCGAGATAGACGGTGATATGGGCGATCAGCACGTTGGCCTGCAAGCTAGGCTTATGAGCCAGGCGCTTAGAAAGCTAACTGGAATTTTAAGCAAGATGAAGACAACTGTTATCTTCATCAACCAAATTCGTATGAAGATCGGTATGATGGGATATGGCACGCCAGAGACCACAACTGGCGGTAATGCACTTAAATTTTACTCATCTGTAAGGATCGATGTCAGAAAGATAGCCACACTTAAACAAAATGACGAGCCTATCGGCAACCGCACAAAAGCAAAAGTCGTTAAAAACAAGGTCGCGCCTCCATTTAAAGTGGCTGAATTTGACATCATGTTTGGCGAGGGTGTGAGCAAAGAGGGCGAGATCATCGACTATGGCGTAAAGCTCGACATAATCGACAAATCAGGCGCGTGGTTTAGCTACAAGGCTGAAAAACTAGGTCAAGGCAGAGAAAACGCCAAAGCCTACCTAAAAGAGCACCCAGAAATTTCTGATGAGATAGTAGCGGCGATCAAAGGCTCAATGGGGATAGACCACCTAATAAGCAGCGGCGCAAAAGACGAAGACGACGACACAAACGAAGCAGGAGATGAATAATGGTATTTATTGAAGATGTAGAAGCTCACGAGGTTTTAGACAGCAGAGGCAACCCAACAGTTCGTGCGACAGTTAGACTAAGCGACGGAACTGAGGCAAGCGCGATCGTACCAAGCGGCGCAAGCACTGGCAAGCGCGAGGCGCTAGAGCTTCGTGACAAAGACGAGAGATACGCTGGTAAAGGCGTTTTAAAGGCTGTTTCAAATGTAAATGAAAAGATCGCAGAAGCAGTGATAGGACTTGATGCTTACAACCAAAAGGCAGTCGATGCGGAGATGCTTGAGCTTGATGGCACGCACAACTATTCAAATTTAGGCGCAAACGCTGTCCTTGGCGTATCTATGGCGGTAGCTCGCGCAGCTGCAAAGAGCCTAAATATCCCGCTTTATCGCTACCTTGGCGGTGCAAACGCTAGCATCTTGCCAGTGCCGATGTTTAACATCATAAATGGCGGCGCGCACGCAAACAATAGCGTTGATTTTCAAGAATTTATGATCATGCCATTTGGCTTTAGCACATTTAGCGAGGCGCTAAGAGCTGCAACTGAAATTTACCACAAGCTAAAATCTATCCTAAACGCAGCTGGTCACAGCACTGCTGTCGGTGATGAGGGTGGTTTTGCTCCAAATTTAAAAGACAACGAAGAGCCACTAAAACTTATCTCACAAGCTGTAAAAGAGGCTGGATATGAGCTAGGCAGCCAGATAAAGCTAGCTCTTGACGTCGCTTCAAGCGAGCTTTACAAAGACGGCAAATACGAGCTTGAAGGCAAGAAATTTAGCAGCGACGAGCTCATTAGCTACTACGAAAAACTTTGCGAAAAATATCCGATATTTTCTATCGAAGATGGTCTTAGCGAGGACGACTGGAGCGGCTGGGCTGAGCTTACAAAAAGGCTTGGCAGCAAGGTGCAGCTAGTTGGCGACGATCTATTTGTTACAAATGAGAAAATTTTACGCGAAGGCATCGAGAAAAATATCGCAAATGCGATCTTAATCAAGCCAAATCAAATAGGCTCAGTCACGCAAACTATGCAAACTGTCCGCCTTGCTCAAAGAAACGGCTACCGCTGCATAATGAGCCACAGAAGCGGCGAGAGCGAAGATGCGTTTATCGCTGACTTTGCGGTCGCACTAAACACTGGCGAGATAAAGACAGGTGCCACTTCAAGAAGCGAGCGCAACGCGAAATACAACCGCTTGCTCGAGATCGAGCTTGAGGCGGGTGAGTTTTTAGGGGATAATATTTGAGCGAAATTTTAGATGAATATGGCAAAGAAGATGGCATATTTCATAAAATCATAAAATTTGTTCGGCCGACATTACGCTACGTCATAGCCACCATTTGTGTGGCTATGTTTGCCTTTTACGTTGGCAACATGATGTTTGGCAAACGCTCACTTGACGTGATGCTAAGCCTTCAGAGCAAAAAAGAGAGGCTTAGCGAAGACGTGGAAATTTTAAAAAAGATGAATGCACGTCTGCAAAAAGACTATTTTGAACTACAAGGCCTTGAGCCAGACTCTAATAAAAAGTAGGAACGATGAAGAAAATTTGGTTAGTTTTATCTATCTTGACTGCGAGCTTATGCGCCAGAGAAAACCCATTTATGCCTATTAGCGAGCTAAACACAAGCGTTATGACGACAAATGTCGTAGAAAAATATGATAGCTTCAACTCGCTCTCGTTTAAATTCCCAAGCGATGCGATGCTACTACTTGATGTCACCATAAGATACAGAGCAAATGACGGCAGCATAAAAGAAAAAAGACTAACCGATATAAACAAAACTATCGACTGGAACGATGAATTTGCCCTAAGCAAGATGAAAAATCCAGAACCAGTCGCAGCTAAAAAACTAGACGTTTCTGTCACGATGGCAGAGGTGCCAGCTCAAAAGGTTAGCACGCCGGTTATAATAGAAAAAAATGAGACTAAAATTTCAAACAAAGATAGAAATAAAACCTCAGATGTGCCAACTCCAAACGTCGTGGTGATCGACCTTGGCACAAAAAAAGCAAAAGAGTCAGTTAAGCCTGAACAAAAGGTAGTCGAAGTAAAGATCAAGCCAGCCTCAAAGCCTGTTGGGGAGATAAAAAGCAGCGAAAAAGAGGTTAAATTCTTAGGATTTGTGAGCTTTTTAGCGCATGAAAAAGAGCTAAATATCGTCACAAAAGCTAAAAATTTAAAACACTTTGCCTATGAAAAAAACAAGATCGTACTTGACTTTGCAAAACCTCCAAGAAGCTTTAAAACTAGAAATTTAAAGCTTGAAAACGAGACATTTAAAAACGTCATAATCGGCTGGCATGATAAGTATTTCAGAGTGGTTTTAGAGCTTGACAAGATGCATAAATATAAGCTTGAAACCGCCGAAAATGGATATGTGCTTAAGCTTTTATAGTTATTTTTCATTTAAACAATATAAAAGAGTTAATTTCTAAACTCTTTTATATTAATAAAAAGTATTGCTAATGATTTTTAAATTATTTTCAAAAACTTCATTATCAGATAATAAACTGGTAAATAATCAATTCTACACACCAATATTTAATTCATAAGATAAGACTTCTATGTAAATTTTTAAGATACATAAAGCTCTTACTATAACAATCATATAAATAACCACTTTAAAAAACGCTGTAGTGATTAATTTTAGCTCTAAAATTTGAGCTGAAAAGGTAAGTGAAGTCAAATTTTAGTAGTCAATTCTTATGGGTGAGTATAATTTTAAAATCTGTAAAAAATAATAAATTTATTTCTAAATCGGGTCAATTTTACCATCCACCGCTAGTTCCGCCTCCACCAAAGCCGACTCCTCTACCACTTGAGCGACCACCACCTGCATTTGAGCCTAAACCACCTCGTCTAAAACCCATTGGCAAAGAGCCGACCTGGCTATTTCTATTAAAAACGTCTTTAAAAATGAAAAAATACCGCAAATATAAAGGCTAAAACGCCCTCTTTCACGTCTTCGCTTATCTTGCCATTTTTAATTATGATCTACACCTTCAAGCCCGTATCCAACCTCTATGCGGATTTTTTTCATTTGGAACGACCACTAAAAGCACGCCGTTACTATCTTATTTTGACCTAGTTTGTAACCTCTAGCTATCTCAAGCGATAGCTCTTGGGTGCCCTTTCGAGTAAATTTAAAGTTACTATGGCGATTTGTGTAATAATATTTTGCTCTAAATTTTGCGCTAAGCTCAAGAGCTTACCTCTTTGATTATTTGAAAAGATATGGAGTTTATTATTGATCTACTCGTTAAAATTTATAGCAAAGCAAAAGGTAAAGAGCAAAAGCTCTTTCATCACTTCTAAAACGAAACCTGTGGATTTTTCGCGTCTTCGCTGCCGACTTCTATGTCTTGTTTTAGCTTCATCTCAGGATTAAACATTCTAGCTACAAATTTACCAGGAAAGCCCTTTATAGCTATATTATACTCTCTTACGGCCTCTATATAGTCGCGTTTCGCTACACTTATGAGATTTTCTATGTCCTCAAGCTGGCTTTGAAGTAGGAGAAAATTTTGATTTGCTTTTAGCTCTGGATAGCTTTCACTAACTGTCATAAGTCTGCCAAGTGCAGAGCTTAGGTGACCTTGAGCCACCATAAATTTTTCTATCTTCTCTTCATTATCACTAAGACTGCTTGTATTTATATCTATTTGCATACTCTTACTTCTTGCATTTGCTACCTCTTCAAATACCTTTTGCTCATGAGTTGCATAGCCTTTTACAGTTTCAACTAAATTTGGCACGAGATCGGCTCTTTTTTTGTATTGGTTTAACATACGCGATAACTTTTCATTTGTATTTTCATCAAGCGCAATAAACGAATTTGCATATTCAAAAACACTAAAAAATAGTGCCACTACAACCACTACAATGGTTATGACATTTTTCATACTCTTCCTTTAAAAAGGTTTTTAATATAAATAAAACTTAAAAATTCTAGATATAAAGTGGAGTGAGTGCTTAAAGAGCACTCACCTTTTGGGGATTATAGGTCAGTTTGGATCTTATCTTCGATCTGGATGTGAAGTGTCTTGCCTTCTACTTGATCGACACTTGAGTAGCCCTTAAAGCCGCTAGCATCGTAGTTAGAGTCAGCAGTCCATTTGTGGTCTAGATCAACTTTTGTAGTTGAGTTGCCATGCTCATCAACAGCACCTTTTATCTTAAGAACAGTGTTAAGATCATCAGTGATGTCAAAGATAGCTTTTGCATTAAATTTGATCTCTGAGTTGCCTTTAAGTTGGATATTTTCAAAGCTTTCAACTTTAGCATCAAGACCAGCCACATGGCTAAAGTCAATCGTTTGTCCATGTCCATCAACTACCAAGGTATCATTATCGCTGTTGCCGCCTTTCATGGTCTTGTTTGGATCATCATCGTATTTGATAGTATAACTATCAGCATTTATATGAAATGACTGTGACTGATCAGTCTCGTAAGTCTTAGACTGTAAGCCGCCTGGGGTTTTAAGAGTAGCTTCTACTTTTAGATCATAACCAGCACTTGATCTTGCATCGATATCAAGTGACTGCTCAAATACACCCTTGCTTATATCATCAGCTGTTAGCACATGATTTACAGGTTTCATTTGAGTATGGTCATTTGGATCAGTATATTTGATCTCAACTGTATCGCCCGCTCTTGCATCTTCACTTAAGAAGAACTTAGCAGTGGTAGTTTTTTCACCGCTTTCTTCTGAGGTTTGTATATCTTTATTAAACATGATACCTCTCATAGCGTCGATCTCGGCATGTTGTGCTTTATCTTCTACACTTACACTTTTATCAAATGCATCAGTTAAAGTTACTTTTGCTACTGTATCTTTGTCAACTGCGATATCTGCATCAAGCTCAAGAGGATTGCTTGCATTAAATTTCTTTGGCTTGTTATTCTCATCAACAATAGTAAAAGAATGATTAGGATCTGTCACGTCTTTTAATGTTATGTTGCCATTGACATCTTTACTCTCGACTTCATATTTTTTGTCTACTGCATTATTGGTTGGTTCACCAGGTTTTGTTACTGTAACATGTATCTTATCGCCTTCTATCACACTTCCAGGGATAGAAACTTTTACCTTTGAAGTATTACTACCTGACTCATCTCTTGAGATCACTCCATCATCGTTTTTATCATCAGCTATGCTTACGCTTAGTCCTGCTTCGCTTAATGGAGCAAGTTGTGCTTTAGCCTCAGGAGAAGTTGCAGACATATCACCAGCAGCGTTTGTTATAGTTGCAGTTGCACTAGTTTCTTTGCCTGGGAGCATTTTAACATTGTGAATTTCAAAAGTATTGTTTGTAAATGGATAAGAAGCGCCATTATGTTCTAGAGATATATTACCGCTAGCATCTTTTACAACTTTGAAAATTTCGGTTCTAGGTGTTGCATCACCAGGTTGGTTGATTGTAACTGTTATTTTGTCATCATTTATAACATTATATGGCACCTGAACGCTTATAGTTGTTACTTTTATGCCATCAACTGATACAGCTTCATCTCTATCTATAATGCCATCTCTGCTTGCATCATCTTCTATAAAATTAACCTTTAAATTTGTAGCGTCAAATGTTTCTAGTTTAGCTTCAGCTTTTTTTGTTACTCCATTTATGGTAGCTTCTACTGTAGCTGAATAATCTTCTTTATCTGGATGTTTCTCTAGATGAACATCAGAAATTTTTAGCTTATTGTCTGCTGGAAGCAAAACAGTGTGATTATCTGGAAATTTTAGAGTAATGCGATTGCCGACATTTGAAACAACAGTATATTCTTGTTCTACTCCACCATTTACTTTGACTTTTATAACATCACCACTATTTACAGTAGTTGGTATCTCAAGCGTAGCAGAAGTTGTTTTTAGATGTCCATCTTTCATAGCTTCTTCTCTATCAAGTACGCCATTTCTATCTTTATCTTCATCGATAAGTAGTCTAAATCTTGTTCCAGAGCCGTTTCCTGTATCAAGGATGATATCGCTCTTTGTATCTACTTTATCAGCACCAGTACTATCAGTTACTTTAGCGGTGATGATAGTCTTTTCGCCATTTTGTAAATTTGTTAGAGAATATTTAACTTCGCTGTCGTTTATTACTGGCAAATAAGTATTGCTACCATCATCTTTTGTAACAGTAACAACGCCACGACTATCTTTGTGTATCGTATAAATTTCCTCAGGGAAGCTATTATTGCCTGTTGTTCTGTTTATTCTAAGCTTATCGCCATCAACAAAATTTGAAGGTAGTTTAATGGTTGTCATAGTTTCGGTTCCAGTTGCTTCTGTATTACCCAAGATACCATCACCATCATCTGCATCAAAAGTGATCTTCATATCATCGTGAAGTTTTTCAAGAGTGTTATTATTCTTAGCTTCAGCTTTTTTACCACCGCTTGCATCAGTAGTCTCTGCAGTTACATTGATAGGCTTGCCAGCTTCTATATGAACGCCTTTAATCTCAAACTCATTTTTATCATTTACGGTCTTAGAAGTATGAGTAGAAGTATCTTCTAGTGTGATCTTACCATGTTCATCCCTGCCTGTAACCTTATAAATTTTAGGTGAAGCGCCATCTATTGTTACAGTTACTATATCGCCTTTTATAACATTATTTGGTACTTTTACTGCGATTGTAGTTTCGTCTAGCTTATTATCTCCATCTTTACTCTCAGCTCTTGTTAGAGATACATTGCCATCACCATCTTCTACAAATCTTACAGCCATATCATTTAAACCAGCTATCGTAACGTTATTTGAACTTTCAGCATGTTGGATGCTACCATCGTTATCTACTATCTCAGCTGTTACCTCAGTTTTTACACCAGTTGCTGTTTTAATACCAGGAATTTTAAAGCTATTATCACTTATAGTTACATGATCACTAGCGTTATCATTATTTGTTATACCAGTTAGCTTGCCAGTAGCATCTTTTTCAACAGTGTAATGTTTAGTATATTCATGAAATTTAGTAGTTCCATCTGGATTTTTTCCATCTGGTTCTTTTATAGTTACATTTATTATATCCCCATTTACAGCATTTTTAGGAAGCTTGATAGTAACTGTTGTGCTATTAAGATCACCGTCGCTGATAGCTTGCTCTCTAGTCATAGTTTTAGCTCCATCAGCTTCACCAAAGATAACTTCAGGTTTTTTCACATGCTCTAAGCTAGCTGATTTGCTATTTTCTTCAGTAGGTAAATACGGATTTGTTGGATGTGTTGGGTGCGTAATTTTAGCTTCTATCTTTGTATCTTTTCCATTCTCTAGCTCAAAACCATCTACTTTAATAGCCCATTGATTGGTGTCTTCTTTAAAGAAATTCTTATGTGCAGTATCATACTTACCATTACTAATAACATGACCTGCATTATCAACTTCATCTACGCTTTCTATAACACCTTTCTCATTCATGTTTATCTTGAAATTTCTATCATAAGTAGCTCCATCAGGTTTAGTTACATGGAGTGTAAGTATATCGCCATTATCAATTCTGTTTGGCAATGTGATCTTTGCGGTTGTGTGATTTACTTTTTGATCGCCTAGATCTATCTCTTCTCCAGCATATGTTTTTTTATAGTTACTAACGCTCTCTTGTCTTGAAATTTCATGAAGAGTTTGTTGCTCTGGCAAATTCATATCCATCTTTATAGTTTGAGGTGTTACACTATCTGGAGCCGACTCTTCACTCTTTTGGTTGTCATTTTTATCAACAACATGAACACTAGCTTTAGTCTCCATACCTGGGAATATCGGAATCTCAATGCCAGTTACTTTGTGATTTGTAATCATATCATCAGTAAGGTTGATTATTTTTGGTCCTTTAGGGTTCACAGGATCAGTATCAGTATAAGTTATAACGATCTTATCGCCAGCTACTACATCTTTTGGAAGAGTTATCTCTACTGGTGAAGTTCTAAAATTTCCATCTGTTCCGTTATTTTCTGCGTCTGTCAAAAAGCCATTGTCGTCTTTATCTTCAGTAAATCTTATAGTTGGATTTTTATCTGGAGTAACATTATCAGTTGCTATATCGCTCTTCCAAGTGTTAGAGTTTGAACTATCAGTAACATAAGCATCTACTTTTGAAACTTTACCATCAGCAACTGGCATATTGTCTATTTTGTAGCCGTTATTGATTATATTTTGATCGATAGTAACTTCTCTAGGTTCAGTAGTACCATCTGGTTTTGTTAAAGTAATGTGAAGCTTATCTCCAATGATAACATCACTTACTTTTATAAGTACTGGTGACTCATTTTGTTTGCCATCACCTTTGTTTTCTGTATAAGTTAAAAATCCATCATCTGGACTCTTATCTTCTGTAAATTCAACGCTCACGCTTGATTTTGTAGGAGTTACGTGATCTTCACTGCTACCGCTAGTGTTGCCTTGGAAATTTGTAACACTTGCTTCTACTTTTGAGTTTTTACCTGGCTCTACAGGTGCATCTATTGGATAGCCATTAGTTATGATAGCTGGAGTGATGGTTATGTTTGTTGTAGTTTCATTACCATTTGGATCAGTTACAGTGACTTTTAGCACATCTCCGGCTCTTACTGTGCCGTCATTTGGTACAGTGATAAGAACTTTAGATGTATTTATATTTGTATCATTTCCATGCTCTACTCTACTTAAAGTGTGGTTACCATTTATATCATTTATAAATTTAACAGTCGGCGCACCTGGGATTATTGCAGGATTATTTGGAACAACTGGTGTTGTTGGTGTAACTGGGGTTACTGGGGTTGTTGGTGTTGTTGGAACAACTGGGGTTACTGGGGTTGTTGGTGTTGTTGGTGTTACAGGCGTTGTTGTACTACCATCTTCTCTATTAGAGTCACCATTTTCATCACTATAACCGCCTATTGGGCTATCGTATGAAGCAAAAGCTCTATTTGCGTCAGTTAAATTTCTATAATTTTCATTGATATTTGAGTAGTGACCGCCCTCAGCGAATCTAGCATCGCTTAGGCTAACACCATCTCCACCACCAGCAGCTGCAGCATTTCCACCAGCAGCAGTTTCTTCAAGTTTTGTTAGATCTCCACCATTTAAAATAGCATTTTGTAAAGCACTTACATCAGCTAATCCATCACTTCCTATTGTATTTTGATTTAACGCTAATGTATCATCGCCTAGTATTGTAATCTCTTTACCATTGTTTGCAACGATAGTTACTTTGTCGGCTGCGTCACTAGTTTTGATGCTTTCGCCTATATAGACAATATCACCAACTTTTAGTTCTCTCACATTTCCATTTTGATCAACTGCAACTGCCTTGCCCGTTAATGATTTTACCACTCCGGCTTCTCTTGCCATAAATTACTCCTTTAAAAATTTAATTTTTTGTGAATTATATTAGATCATAATAATTTTGTAAATTGTACCTTGGTACGATAAAAAATACTTACTAGTTATAAAAGAATAATATTATAATACAACTAGAGAAAAAATTTATATAAAGCCCTACTTTTGCCAAAAAATTTTCTTGCCAAAACCTAGAGTGTTGCTCGTAAATTTAAGCTTTTCAAGGCTTATGGACCAAATTTTTGGATCCATCGCTTTTGCGTAAAAAAATCTTTTAAAGTAAATTTCTCGCTCACTTTCGCTAGCCTCACTCATCACTCCTTGAAACTGCACGCCCTCTATCTTGCCAACAATCTTCGTATCAAGAGCAACCGTGCCAGCAACAAGCTTTGAGTTTTTTAAAAATTTGATATGAGAACTCTCATCAGAGCTAGCTAGCAAAAGGCAAAAATTTAGCTCATCAAAGGCGTAAAACGCGCTAAAAGCGTAAGGCTGCCCATCATCATCAATGGCGCAAACGCTTGCAAGATGCATCTTTTTTAAAAATTTAACTATCCTCTCATCCATCTAAATTCCTCTAAAAATGTCAAGAATGGTTTGAAATTTAAAGATGACTATGGCGATTATCAACATCCAAAGCGTAAAAATAATGAGCTCTATTAAAGTAAATTTATCTTTTGCGACCTTTTTAAATGCAAGCATTGTTAAAAATGCACCAAAAAAGCCGCCAATGAGCGAAAAATAGTGGATCGCATTTACCTTTACAAAGCTTGGCAAAAGTCCTTTAAAAAATAGTGAAAACATCAAAACGGCAAGCAAATTTGCAAGTATCAAGTAGTAGCCAACGACTGGCAAAACAGGGCTAACTCTAGCGAAAACGAAGCTTAAAACAGTGATAAGCATCAGCAAAAAGATCCTAGTCCCAAAACAACACATCGCCCGTCCTTTTTTGACGCATTTTACAAAATTTTGCTTTATGAAATTAAAATTTTGCCGATTTAGCCTCAAAAGGATTTAAAAATGCAAACAAATTTTTACTCTCAAGGAAGCTACAACAACATGAGCTTTTCGATGAAGACTAGCTCAGGCGATGAGATAAGCTTTTCTATGTATGACAACAAAAGTTTGGAGTTTTCTAGCCAGAAAAATGGCACTTCAAGCCAAAAAAGTCTAACTCTGACTCACGAATACGGCTATGAGTTTTTATATAAAGGAAACGGCATAGACGAGCAGGATATGAAAGAGATCGAAGAGGCAATGAAGCAAATTCGCCCACAAGTTGATGAATTTATGAAAAACGTCAAGGAAGGCGACAAGATCGCAGGTAGCAGCCAAAGCATAAGTGAGCTTTCAAACAAGATCAAGCAGATGTTGCCTGACGCAAAAGATCTAAATCACAAAAATTTCATAAATGACAATATGCTAAAGATGTTTGACGAACTTTTAGCTAAAAATGATGCAAATAAAAACCTACTAAGTGCTACAAAAAGGCTATTTGATACCTTGCTTGATGAGAGCAAAAAAGTATCTTACTACGCGTAAATTTAGAGCTTTTTGGCTCTAAATTTTAACTAACGCCTCTCTTTGATAAAAAAGGTGCGACAAAACTATCACAAAATAAAGCTGAAAAAATAGCCCAACAAGCGGCACAAGCGATATTAGATAAAACAAAAATGTAAAAGCTACAAATTTTATCCCGCCACCTTCAAGCAGTGCTAGCTCAAATTTATCGCTATCAAGCGTGTTTGAGCCAACGTCTATTAACAAAAGTTTATAGTAGATGTAAAAAAACGGCACGTTGATGATGAAGAAATTTAAAACTGGCACAAACAAAAGTGGCAGGCAAACGAGCAAGATCCCAAGAAATTTCATGATCTCAACCATCATCACCTTTAGCACTCTAGCCGTGCTAGCCTCGCTTTTAAGCACGTAGTTGTAGTGCCTTTTGTTTATCTCTTTGGCTACAACTGGCGTTAAAAAGCCAGCTACTATTAGGGCGATCACGATGCTAATGATGATCGTTAAAAAGGTGCTTAAGACGTAAAAAAGTATGCTAACTATCCACTTTGTAGCGCTAAAGCTTAAAATTTTAATAGCTATAAAAGATAGCGTCGAGTTTGACTCTAGAAAGGCGAAATTTTCGTTTTTAGCGCCGTCACTTAAAAGATCAAATATCTCGCCACCTCCCCAGATGCTTAGCCAAGCTAGACAAAGTATGCTAAGACAAAGCGGCAAGATCGATAGCGTTATAAATTTGGATGTAAAAAAGTCTTTAAAGCCAAGACGAAGAAGATTTATCATTTTACCTTTTTATACTCACGCTCAAGTGCGGCGTAAATTTCATCAATCTTACTAACGCCATTTGATAAAATTTCGCTCATCACTTCGTTATCTTCGCGTCCGTTCCAAATTTTCTTATAGCTGCCCTCTTTGTAACCATTATTTTGGCGGAAGCGATTTAGCACGTTTTTAGCGATGTAGCACTCATAAAGCGAGTATAAATTTACGCCACATTTTAAAGACATTGAGAAATAAATTTTAAAGATATCAAAGATGTCATAATCAAAGCCACTGCACTCATGTATAAGCATCTCAACGTCGTTCATGATCTCATAAATGCTCTCATCTTCGACCTTTAATGGCTCTTTGCAATAGTCGCTAAAGCCACTTGACTGGCAGATATCATCAGCTAATGTCTCAACATCACCAAGCTGTTTTGCCTTATAAATTTGTAGTGCTAGGCTCATTATAAAGTGCCAGATATCAACGACCTCGATGCGTAAATTTTGCTCATCAGTCTTAGCATCTATGCTCTTCCAGTGCTTCCAAGCAAAGCTATCAATGAGCTCAGCGCACTCCATATATATGCAGCGCCTCCAGCTTATGAGTTTATTTTTATTTGTATAGCCATTTTCCCAACCAAGCCCGTTTGTCTCGTCATTTAGGCTTTGTTGCATCTTTAACATCTCTAAAATAATAGTTCTTTCATCCATTTTTAAACCTTTTAAATTTTAAATGATTATAACAAAAAACAATTAATGCTTAAGCGACAAGCTTGACCCAAATCATCTTAATGCAAGCTTACAAGATGTAAAATCACCCAAAATTTCAAAGGAGAAAAGATGAGAGAGAAAGATCTAGTAGTTTGCAACGTTTGCGGACTAAAAAGCAGCGATGATAAAAATGCAGTTTTCATCCACGCTCACAAAAACGGCGAAGAGGTTGATATCTGCACAAGCTGTATCCCAAGCGTGATACATGGCTCAGGCATGGTCGTAAAATCAAACGAAGAGATAAAGGCTGAAATTTAAATATCAGCCACCATGTGAGGATTTTGTTTTATAAAATCCTCAAAATCCGATACACTCATAGGATGGCAAAGATAATATCCTTGCATTTCATCACAATTAAGCTCTTTTAAAAGCTCTTTTATTTCGTGACTTTCAACACCTTTTGCTGTCACCCTTAGCTTCATTGATTTAGCTAAACTTATGATGGCTGTAACTATTTGCATATCTAATTTATTACTTATAGCATTAGAAACAAAATCATTCGAAATCTTAATGTGCTTTATTTTATACTTCCTGACATAAATTAGCGATGTATATCCAGACCCAAAGTCATCTATGCAAACATCAATATTGCTTTTTTCCAAAATGGCAAAAATTTTGTCCAGAGTTTCTTGTTTGTTTTGCCAAATATCTTCACTAAATTCAAACTCGAATTGACTTGGACTTATATGATTTGAGTTTAATGTAATTAAAAAATTATTTATAAATTTTTCAGATGTACTTTGAATATAGTTTATATTCATACTTATTTTTGGTATCTTTAATCTTTTACTCTTCCAAAAAACAATTTGTTCTATCGTTTTCAAAACAGAAAATTCACAAATTTCATCTAATATATCACTATTTAGACTTGCTATAGGCATAAACTCACTAGCCTCTTTTAGTCCGAATTCTTTTGATTGCCATCTCAAAAGTGCTTCCGCACAAATCATTTTTTTATTTTTAAAATCGATAATTGGTTGAAAATATACTTGAAAGTCTTCATAAAAATTTGCTTTTTTAAGAGCTGTTTCTATAGTTGATTTTTTGTGTATTTCACTATTCATTTTTTCACTATAAACTGCAGGATTTAAAGCTGGATTTTGCTTAGCAAAATACATCGCCATATCGGCTTTTTTAACAATATCTCTAGGTTCAGTAATATTTTTATTAGTTACAACATAGATTCCTATTACGCTTCTAAGAGAAAAGTGATATTTATCTATCTGCAAAGAATCCTCTATTGCATCCTTTAGCCTCATACCAAAATTCATTCTCTTTGTATGGCTACCTATATCCATTTTAGATAATATAATAAACTCATCAGAGCCAACTCTTGATACAACTTCTTCTTTATTACAAATTAACCTCATACGTTTTGCAATAAACTTTAAAATTTTATCTCCAATTTCATGTCCATAAGATGTATTAATATTTTTAAAACGACTTATGTTTATATAATAGACTGCAATTTCTTTTTGATTATCTAATTTTTCACACATCTCTTTTAGTTTATTTAGTAAAGAATCTCTGTTGTCTAAAGATGTCAAATAGTCCTTTTCAGAAATAGTTTCTAAGCTTAAATTTATCATTTCCAACTCAACCATTTTGCTATTTTTTTCTTTTGTTTTCATTTCAAGTAAACGTTCTTCAGCAAGGCGAATTTCATTAATATGATTAGAAGCTCTAAAATAATAGCCCAAGATGGCAAAAGCTACTATAAGAAATAAAAATAACAAATCAAATACTGGTTCTGAATTATCCTTCATTAAAAACATGCATATTGAAATAATTGGTATATATTTTGGCAGTGCATTAAAAAATGGTATATTTAAATATTTGTTATTACCTTTTAAATAAAAACTCCCAAGCATTAAAATAAAAAAGATAATAAGATATAGTGAGTAAAACATAAATTTAAAATTATTGTTTAAAAATTTATTATAAAAAATATATAAATTTAGTAATGCAAAAATAGCACTCGCACAGATAAAATAAAAACCACTATATTTAAGCTTAAGAGTATTGCTAGTAAAAAATTCACTAAGTGCCACAAATAAAGTTAGCAAATTTATAAAAAATGCAATAGTAGAAGTTGTTTTATTTATATCTTTTGAACAAATAAAACATTTAAAACTATCAAAATTATCAATAATGCAATAAACAAATGCACAAACCAACAAAAAAACGTTAAAAATATCAAACAAAACCTGATTTCTACTACTTTTATCAAGTCTTTTAATCTTATTTATAAAAAGTATACTAACAGCTATAAAAAATAAAAACATAGGAAGTAATGCAAAAAGATCAAGGTAAGAAATTTGTTCTTTATTTCTTAAAAGGAAATCCTCATTAACGTTTCTAACGGCATCAAGAATAGCCCAAATAAACACACTAAAACAAGCAGCAAGCCAGTGCATGACTTTAAGCTTTGATTTATCCATAGATATGTAGATACCAAGAACTACAAGACCAAAGTCCAAAAATATCAACAAATTTTCAAAATTTTTATAGTTTAAGATGCCGGCAAACTCAGAAAATATAAAAAGAGCTATAACGGCATAGAAAATCTGTTTTTGTCTTACGACAAGAGATGAATCCAACGTAAAAAAAATGTTTTGTTTCATTGCTTATTCTATTTTAAACCTTATTTTTAGTTATAATTTTACAATTTTTTCATTAAGGTTAGTATATGAAGTGCAATATCGTCTTATCTGGAGAAAATTTAATGGACTACCAAGCGTTTAATCTATTTTTCTCAAAAAAGGCTAGAAAACAGTATTTTATAAATGTTTTTATGATTTTTACGGAGGCTATTATAGCTGGATTTGTCGCTGATATGCTCTTAAAAACCAAAATTTTTACTATTATTGGCGTCATTTTTGCTATTTTTTGGATCATTTTTTATCCATTTTTTTTAAAAAATAGACGAAGAGCGGCGCTAAAAAGTTTAGAAATTTCAGGCTTTAAAAAAGAGATGATCTTTGAAGTAGATGAGAAAAATTTGGCATTTTACGAAAATGAGCCAAAAGAAAATGAAATTTTTGACATAAAAGATGTAAGTGAAATTTACGAGCTTAAAAATATCTTTGTCATCTTTATAAATAAAAAAATTCATCTTGTCTTACCAAAAAATAAAGAAACCTCAGAGCTAGTAAAAGCACTTATAAAAAAGAGCAAAAAAGAGCTACTACTTTTTAAAAATTTAGACCATAAAAGTATTGTGAGATAGTAATTTACTATAAACTTTCAAAACTCAACAAAAAGCCAATACAAATATAAGCAGTATTGAGATACGATAAAAATTATATTCTTAAAAAGAGTAATAAACGCGGCAAAACTAAAAAATAAACATATAATGTGTTTCCTAATTCTATAGAAAATTTATAACATTTTCACATGATATGCAGATTACCAAAATATCTAAATTTTAAGATGATACGAAAACAGATAAAAGCTACTTTATGGCTAAATAAGTATGAGGCAAAACAGGTAAATGTGTAGCAAATAAAATTCCAAGTATTTTATATATAAAATATAATGATGAGTTTATACCCAAATAGCTGAAGCTACTATGCAAATGAATTAACATTAATATTGCTTGAGTTTAGCAATCTAAGCAAGAGTGTAAAAACATGTAACGCTTATGATAAATTAATAGATTATGTAGCTTTAGTCCGTTTTAAAAGTAAAATATTCTGAAAATAAATTTACTAATCATAAGGTCACATAAAATAGTATAAAAATTTTCTAACCGTAGATTTATCTTACTACCACAAGTAGATGAAAATATATTATAAGCATAGATTATCTATATTAAAAAAGATCTTGCTTCATTTTAAATAATAAGTCTAGTCATAGTCGCAAAAAACACAAAAAACGATATACTTAATTCTATTGAGGCTAATAAATACAATGATACACAACTATGGCATTATACTCAACACTTAACCAGCACCTCTAATTAACAGCATCTTTAATTTTATATTACATAGTGTATTTATATAAAAAATAGATATTACTCAATCTTTAATAAAATCTTTTCAAATTTCTAATAGTTATTTATTAATTGATCATAAATGTATTTAACTCTGATTTATAACAACATACAAATAGTTGAAACATATAAGAAAAATACAATCTTTACTAATAAGAATTAATCTTTAAATTATATCAAAGTATTAAGAATGGTGACCCATACGAGACTCGAACTCGTGTTACCAACGTGAGAGGCTGGTGTCCTAACCGCTAGACGAATGGGCCAAAGATGGTGCCCCGTGTAGGTCTCGAACCTACGACCCCATCATTAAGAGTGATATGCTCTACCAACTGAGCTAACGAGGCAAGATTAAATATCAATAACAAATCGTAAAGTGTTATCTTAGAACTTATAATCTTAAAATTTAATTTGACACTCAATAATGGGTGCTTTATGAGACGCAACCTTAACCTAAGGTTTAATAGATGGCGCAGCGGACGGGGCTCGAACCCGCGACCTCCGCCGTGACAGGGCGGC
>ERZ772974.1020-NODE-1020-length-19014-cov-16.416372_pt1 | contig 19014 bp, 18 predicted proteins | sample MGYA00580671_ERZ772974 | MGnify/ENA primary metagenome ERZ772974 (study PRJEB29015, sample SAMEA2738065) | human oral metagenome | biome: human oral; feature: human-associated habitat; material: saliva | place: China | collected 2218 ... | reverse complement strand
ATGTTATCTCTTTCTTAATAAAAAATTAAAAATTTTAAAAAATTTATTTTTATGTTCATCCAAGGAAATTTTGTCTCGTTGTTGTAAAATATTTTCTAGGTAACTTTGGTGAACTCTAACTATTGTTTCCATTATATAAGGAGCTTCCTCCTCTGAAATACTACCTTCTTTTATCATCTGCTTCATCACAGAAACATCTCTATTATGTATATTTGCCTCTATCAACACAGACTTTGTTATGTCTGACTGTCCTGTCATATCATCAGGAAATATTTCATAGTATTTTTTTATTATCTTTTCAAGTTTATAGCTATACTTTCCAAAGAATAAAGTATGAAAAATATCAGGTTTTTCAAATGAATGGTGAACAAAGACCTTATAGATAGTTTCATATATTTCTATGGCTTTCATATCAGAGTTTATCTCATTCCTTAAATCTTTTAAGTAGATTTTTAAATAATCAACTGAACTATATAGGATAAGCTCTTCTAAATCTTCAAAATAATTGTAAATAGTTGCTGTATTGTAACCAGCTTTTTCAGCTATTTTTTTAATTGATAAATTTTCAATACCTTCATTTAAAATTAACTCTTGAGTTGCTTTGATAAAATACATCATAACTCTTTTTTTCTTAATATCTAGTTTATCCATATATGCTCCTCTTACATTTAACTATAAATAATCTGTATACAAAAATTTACTTTTTTTATTTTTTATAATTCGATTATAAAATAACTGCAATTATTTGTCAAATAATTTTTACTAGAATTTCTATTTTTTACTTATATTTTTCCTTTTTTGAATGAAACATATATTAATGGAATATAGAAAAATAAAAAAAGGATTAAATTCCATTCAATATAGAATTCAATCCTTGTTCTAAATTTATTTTTTAAAAATATTTTTAACTCTTTTTTGGCTATTTCTTCTTATTTGTATCTTTATCTTTTTCAAGTAATTCTGGGACATCTTTTATAACTTCTTCAACTAATTCTGAAAAATCTATTGCATTTTTGCTTGTTATTATAGCTTTTCCTGTATCAGCTTCAATTTCTCTTCTTGTATTACCTGCAATAGTTCCTCCTCTTTTTGCAATTTTTTTATTTTCATCCAAATTTTTAGGGTTATGTATATTAGTTAATTCTGTTGTTGTAGCTTCTGCTAACATATTTAGTACAAGTTCTAATGTAGACATATTATCTCTTAAGTTTTCTTTTTTCAATCCTTTAAAATCTTTATATTCTCTTGTAGTCATTCCACTCCAAGCTTTTGTGATTTCATTTGTAAGAATCGCATACTCTTTTCCTTCTTTTACTCCATGTTCTTGCCAAGTATCTGTTAATTCTTTTCTAACTTGAATAGCCTGTAATCTTTGATTTATCCATTCTTTTGAATACCCTTTTTTTAAATATGTTTCTAAAGCTCTATCAATTGTTAATTCAGGATCTATAATTTCATCTATTCTTTCCTTTCCAATTTCTGCTAGCCACATTTTAAAAGGTTCTGCTTTTGGAGATGGAATAGATTGAATTATACGAAAAATCCCTTGCATATCAGCAACATCTGTCATATACATTTTTCTATCTGTTGATTTTAATTTCAGTTGTCGACAAATTGTCGACAACTGACTTTTCTCCTCATCTGTCATTCTTTTTTTTACTCTATACCAATAATCTCTAGGATTACTGCTATCTGTTAATACTTTAATTACATCTATAATAGAGAAATAGTATTCTTCTTTTTCATTATCCCAACTAGAACGAATTTTATTTCCTTCAAATAGTTTTATTTCATTATTAATATTTTCAGTCATACTCTAACTCCCTTCCAAATGTATTCTATATTATATACTTATTATAACACAAATTTTAATAGGAGTATAGATAAAAATAAAAAAAGGATTAAATTCCATTCAATATAGAACTCAATCCTTGTTCTAAATTTATTTTTTTAAAAATATTTTTAAATCTTTTTTTACTATTTCTTCTATTTCAATAGCAATTTTTTTGGCTTTCTTTTTATCTAAACCAATTTTTTCAGCAACATTTAATATATCATTTAAACCAGGATTTGCTCCATTACCATTTATAGTTGTTGCATGCTCTCCATTTATAGAGTAACTATAAGTTAAGTCATAGGCGGGTGAAAGTTCCCATTTGTTTAAATCTTCATTGTAAATAAATGAAAAATTTTTAGAATGGTCATCTCTATTGTGAGAGAAGACATTGAAGCACATCAACCTAAATAGCTTTTCAACTTCTTCAAAGCTTTTAGTAAGATTTAAAGTAAGTTGCATTAAATCATTATAATCAAGATTGGGAATTCTATGAGAAGTTTCTAATAAGCCACTCACAGAAATCATATGTAATTTTCTAATTGCCCCCGTTAATAATTTTTTCCTGTCAAATCTTTTTATTCCAAAATAACCTGAGGATATTTTAGAAGGAAAAAGTTTTGTCTCTGGCATATCAATCTTACATTTTTTAGCACAGACAGAATATAGATACTCTAATTCTCCTATATTATTATCATCTAATGAAGAAGGAAATTTTATAATCCAATCCTCATTGTCAATCTTTGTTAGAATTTTAGGTCTTGCTCCTCCAGATGAACCTCCTAATCTAAAAAGATTATCTAAATCGGCTGAATATTCTGTATTTAAAATTTTTTTACAAGATAAAGCTAGACTATCATAATCTTCTTGACAATCTTTCTCTTCTAAAAGATTATATTCTGGTTTATATGATAAAGCTCCCATTCCTGTTTCACCAACTATGGCTAGTCTATCTATTTGACTAATCTGTCTTGGGTTTATATTTTGAGAATTTAGCATTCTGTCAACAAGTAACCTTCCCCAACCATCAGGAAGACTATCAGAGAATACTCCATATAGACCGTCAAAAGGATCTATTCTAGGAATAAAAACTTGCTTTTTTAGAGGAAGACTAAATGGACTTATTGAAAAACCATTGTTTAACCATTCATTATCGTACTCAAAAGCCACAATATTATTTTTCATTAAAGCTAATGTTCCAACTTTCTTTTCATTAAAAAATACCTGTAGAGACTTAATCTTTTTCATTTATTATCTCCTCAATAGAACTATATTGTTTTTGCTGAAATAAGTTTAAAAATTCATCTTCACAACCTAAAACAATAGCAATTTTTATAAGAGAAAAAAGAGAGATTTCCCCAGTATTTTCAAAACGCTTTATCGAACCAAAACTCACCCCCGACTTCTTTGAAAATTCTTCCTGTGTTAATTTTAATTCTTTTCTTCTTTTTCTAATATTTTTTGCTATTTCTAATTGTATTTCTTTTGGTGTCTTAATATTTAAAAAATTCATATTCATATATAATATATTATCTAAAATGTATAAAAAAGTCAATATTTAGATAATATATTATCTAAATTATTAAAGTAAGAATGTTCCAATAACAATGAATCTATAAAACAAATATCCTACAACTGCTGAAATATCTTGTAGATAATAAATAATGATAGAAACTAAGGCTATCACAAAAATTTCATCTAGCATTTTTTCCCAGCTTCTAAATTTAAATCTTATTTTATGAATAAAAAATGTAAAGAAAATCTCAATCAGTAGAAAAGCCAATACTAATATTATTTCTTTCGTTGAATAGAAGAATAGAGGTTCTTTGCATATATAAAAAGTCAATATTATTAGGTTAGTTAAAGGAAAATACTTTTTTAACTTGTATCTTGTTATAACTTTGAATTTAAAGAAATCTTTAGTTAATAGAAGAATATTATAGAAAATTAATAGAATAACATAAAATACTTCTATATAGATAAAAATATTTGATAAATTTCCTATACTTAATGTTAATTTGTCATTTAAAAATACATAGATGTTACTTAATATTATTATGATTGCAGCTACGATAGCTGTTTCATTATAAGGATTGTAGTATCTTTTAGTCATAGATAAGCACTCTCTTTTTCACTTATATCTTTTTCAGAAGTTTTCTGAACCTCATTGGTATTTTTATCAGTAAAAGCATAGTTTCTCACTTTTTTTGTAAAGTAAGAGCGACAGTAAAGATAAAAAGGAAAACTAAAAGGAACATCATACTTTTACTTTTTATTATTTTCATAGAATTTTCTCCTTAATTTATTATAAAAGCAGGTTGTAACGGCAATTACAACCCACATAAAGCAAAAAACATTATATTCCTTTAATTTCAATATTAAAAATTGAAATTAAAAACAATATAAACACTTTTAGATAGAAGTAATATTAGGAAAAATACAACTATCAAAATAAATGGCAAAATCTTTTTCGGCATTCTTTCACCTCCATTTAAAAAGGTTACAAGGATGTCTACTGGGATTACAGTTAACATTATAACATAGTTATTGACTTTTTTTAGCTTAAAAGTTATAATAAAACTAGATATAGAAGTATATCATAAATGGCAAAAGAAAAATCGGGATTACAAAACACCATTAACGGCAATTAATGGTGTTTTTACTTTTTATTTCACTTATTTTAAATATCTTCTGGTATCTTTTTATCTCTGAACATCTTATCAGCAAGATAGATAAATGGTGTGTCACAGATAGCAACTATAAATTTAATTATATATGTTGATAAGAAGATATTAATCATAACATCTATTGGATATACTCCATAGAAAGCGATAGTTGTAAACACTAAGTTATCTATAAGTTGGCTAAGCATTGTACTTCCGTTGTTTCTAATCCAAATGAATTTTTTAGCAGGAAATTTCTCTCTAATTTTTTCATATAACCAAACATCGTGGAATTGAGAAATTAAATATGCAATAAGTGAAGCTATAGCTAATCTTGGTAATAATGAGAATATACTTTTTACACTTTCAAATATAGCTAAACCTTCAGGAACATCAAGAGGTTTAAAGTGTATAGCACATTGCATTATTAAAGTTGTTGCAACAAGTGAGAAAAATCCAATTTTTACAGCTGTATTTGCAGCTTTCTTACCATAGTTTTCACTTAAAATATCAGTTATTAAGAAACCACCAGCATATAGGATATTTCCAAGAGTTGCCTCCATACCAAAAAGATTAACCAAGATAACAACTTGTATATTTGCTAAAATTGTTGAGATAGGCACCCAAATATAAAGTCCTATTTTACCAAACTTTCTATAAGCAAAAAGTATACAAGAAAAATTAATTACTAACATTAAAAACCAAAGAAAAATATTGTGCATCATTGTTCAAAAACCCCGATACAAAAAGTCTATTAAATAAAAAATAAACTAATATTATGTTGACTATCACTATATCAACTTTCTTTTTCAACAAGTTCTATTTGGCTATTGAAAATATTTCAATAAGCTACTCTAGTTTTTTGTAACTCTCCAAAGACTTAAATTCCTGTGTATCGTACAGTACATTTTTAATATATATTTATTAACTAATTTTGTAATTAGCTAGATTTAGTGAGGCATTGTAATCTCTATCTATTGTAAGTCCACAGCATTCACAATGGTAAATTCTATCACTTAGTTTTAAATCTTTTTTGATAGCTCCACAATGTGAACACTTCTTTGAACTTGGATAAAGTGTTGGTACTCTCTCTAATTCTATTCCATATAATTTACATTTATATTCTATAAAACTTATAAATCTATAAAAACTTTGTTCTGATATTGCCTTAGAAAGATGCTTATTTTTTAACATATTAGTTACTCTTAATGTTTCTATAACAATCTTTGATGGTTTGGTTTTCACTATCTCTGTTGTTACTTGATGAGTATGATTGACTCTAATATTTGTTAAAGTTCTATTTATTAATTTTATCTTTCTTTCTAATTTAATAATATTTTTAGTTTTTACAAATTTTTCTCCATTTTTGTTCATAAGATATTTTTTACTAACTTTTCTTTGTAATCTTTTTAATTTCTTTTTTAACTTTCTTACTCTTTTAGTTTTATTAATATTCTTATAAACTTTTTCATTAGAACAAGTCGCTAAGTTTTTTATTCCTAAATCTATTCCTACTGTAGTGTTATTATGTTCAGTTTTATGTATTTCTATTTTTCTAGAAAAGCTTATATACCAATATTTACCATCATAACTAATATGAGGATTAAGATAATGTTTTTCTTCTATTAATAACTCTGGTAATGGTTCAGCAGTTTTAATATTTCCTAATTTTTCACATTGAACACCATTTTGAGTTTTCTTCATAGATTCATAATTTACATAAAAACTGATATTACTTTTTCTATTTTTATGTTTAGGAAAACTTGCTTTTTTATCAAAGAATTTTTTATAAGCTAGGCATAAATCTTTCACTGCTTGTTTTAGGACATTGCTTCCAACTTCGCATAGCCATTTGAAGTCTTCCTCCTTCTTCAGCTTAGTCATTTCTCTTCTTAAAACTTTATCGTTTATAAACTTATTGCCTTTTTTATGATTGTCAATTTGTTTATCCAAAGCCCAGTTATATATGAACCTCGAACAGCCAGCTGATTTCCATAATAATATTTCTTGTTCCTTTGTAGGTTTAAGTCTTATCTTTGTACCTATAAATGTATAAACTGTACTATCCATATATACACCTCACTTTTATCTTTTTTGATGTATATATTTTACACTAATTTTGTTGAAAAATCAATTTATTTTTATTCATTTTAATAGATTTTTTGTGTATTCACTTTAAGTCGCAACTCTTAAAGCAGTCTTTCTCTCACGAGTAGACTTCTTATGCTTTCACATAAGCGTAGACTATTTGTTAAGCTTTTATAAAGCTTCGAATATTTTTCTTCCACCCTTGATATAAAGTCATGTCAATATATCTGCTTGTGGTTTTACTTTCCCATATTTATTATTTATGGTTATCTTCTTTTAAAAGGGAGACTCAATCTCCTAGTCGTTGAACCTCTATCATAGCTTATGCCTTAGATAGTTGGTAACTAAACACCGATTAACTTTAACTGTTTACTATCTTTTACCTTTTATAAACAGTGTTCCCTTAGAATTATAATAAAAATAGGTTGCACTAATAAAAAGACTATTTTAAATTATAACTTTTTTTCATCTTAGGACATACAAATCAATTTTTTCTGCTTTCGCCACTTTCAAGCCTATTATTTCTAATTACTTTGTAGTTTGATTTATCTTTACGGTTTCCTAGTTTTAAATTCGAGCTACCTCAACATTACTGTTAAAGTAGGGGTTTTCTTGACAATTATTTTTTTATAGTTCTATTAATTATTTTCCTTCCCAAATCTTTATTATCTATTAAAATTTCAACTCTATCATTATCAAAAAGATGTTTCATATCTTGTACAAACCATTTAACAAGCTCAGCATCTCTTTTTACCACAGTTCCATTGTCCACAAAAACATTTATTGTTATAGCCTTAAAATACCTTAAGCCTATTTCAATATCGTTTTTTATCATTTCTTTTGTCTGTCCTTGAGTTGCAATCAAAAGACAGACTGAATATATTTTCTCAGATAATTCTTTTATCTTCTTTTCATCTAAGAGAATATTTTTCTTGTAAACATTTCTTCTAAAATTGTTGTCAAAACTTTCTATCCCCGTTCTAAATCTAATTTCAACTTTTTTCTTTTCATTGAAATAGTCAATGATTTCATCTAAACGAGAAAGATAAGAATAGAAAATCTCAAAATACAAGATTTTAATATCTTTTTCATAGACAACTTCCCTTATTTTCTCTAAAGTTTTCTTAGGGATTTCAAACACAGAACCAGAATTTATAACTTCTAAAATTCCAAATTCTCCAGTTATTTCCTTTAAAACTTCCAAATTAACTTCATTAATTTCTTCCTCATTGTTTGAGTTATCTTCTATGTAGTTACAGAAACTACATTTTCCATAAGCACAAGGAAAAGATTTTAAGAGAACTATCTCTCTTTGAAATTTTCCTTCTACCTTACTATACCTTATACCCATTTTCCTCCCATACCTATAGCTGATTAATTTAAAATATTATATAAAAGTCTATTAAATAAACTTTAAACGCAACTACTGCGCCGTCCATAAATATTTGGAGAGCCTTTATGGAGCTCGAAAAATATTTATGGCTGGCAAGTAGTTGAGATAAAAAACTAAAATTGAGAAAGTCCTTTTTATATAATATTTTACAAATAAAAAAGGGGACTTGCACCCCAAGTCTAGTTTTTTTAAGATGGTTTTGCTAGTACATCTACTATGTAATTTTTTAAAAGTAACTGTCTCTAACTAATAGGAGACTAAAAGAAATAGACGAGGACGAATGACGAATTTTATCGTTAAGTGCTATGCTAGTGAGCGTAAAAAAGCAAGTGTTTGAAGCTGACTTGTCAGCAAGTTTTGCTTTTTAGTGAACGATTAGCACTTTAGATTAAAAATTCAGTCTCAGTCCGAGTTATTTCTTTAGTGCATCTTTAGTATTAGAATTTCTTTAATAATTCTCTGTATTGCTTTGCTAAAGTTTTAACAGTGAATTTTCTGATAAATTGATACCAGAAGAATTGCATTTTTTCCATTCCTCTTACAGAATCTTGTAGCATTCTCTTAACGAAATCTTGTTCTTCATAGCTCATTTTAATTTCAGTACTTTCCTTTTTAGAAGCAACATCAGTAATATAATTTAGGAAATTATATACTCCTGCATATTGACTGTTAGAAGCTGTATCAGAAAATTGTTTCTTAGCCTCATTAATGAATCTAACAAGAAGTTTTTTATCGTTTTTATCTAATTGTATTGTATATTTTCTTTTACCTTTTCCTATTTTTTGAATAGAACTCATCATTCCCATCATAGAAGACATATTATTCATTTCCATAGGACTTAAGGCAGTTGGATTAACTCTTGTACCCTTCATTTTATCACCTCACTCTCCCTATTATTTTTGTAATTTCATCTGTAGATATTGCACCATTTCTAAGTATTTTAGGAACATCAGAAGTCAGGTCAATTATAGTTGAGGCTTCACCGAGTTTACATTCGCCACCATCCACTAAAATATCAACTCTTGATTTTATAGCTTCTGACAATTCATTATATGATTTAGGAGTGGCCTCCCCTGAGATATTAGCACTAGTTGTGGCTAAAATACCACCAGCTAAATCAATAATTTTAATAGCTAAATCTAAGTTAGGAATTCTCACACCTATGGTGTCTCCACCAGAGACCATAATACTTGGAATATGCTTTTTTCTTTTAAGTATAACAGTCAAAGCACCTGGCCAAAAAGCGTGAGCTAACTTTTCTAAGACTTCTCTATTTTCATCAGAGATAGTAGCAACTTCTTCAACTTTATCAACAGAACTTAAAAGTGCAATAAGAGGAGAAGTAAAACTCCTACTCTTTGCAAGATATATATTATTAATACTTTGTTCATTAGTAACAATAGAAGCTAGACCATAGACAGTGTCAGTTGGATAGATAATAAGTGAACCTTTTTTCAATTCACCTGCTAGTTCTGTCCACTTATCATCACTAATATCAGATATATTATTTATCTTAAGATATTTTTCCATTATTCAAATAATTCTGAAACTGATTTATTATTAGTTATTCTGTCTATTGCAGATGCAAATACAGAGTCCACTGATATTATTTTAACTTTGTCTATTTTCTTTCTTTCAGGTAATGCTATTGAGTCTGTTACAACTACTTCTTTTAAAGCAGATTTTTCTAGTCTTTCTATTGCTGGATCTGAGAAAACAGCATGAGAACAACAAGCATAAACTTCTTTAGCTCCTCTTGCTGCTATTGCATCAGCACCATTAGTTATAGTTCCTGCTGTGTCTATCATGTCATCTATAAAGATAGCGATTTTTCCTTCAACTTCTCCAATTAGGTTCATAACTTCAGCAATATTAGGTTTAGGTCTTCTTTTGTCGATGATAGCTATTTTACAATCTAATTTTTCAGCTAATTTTCTAGCTCTTTTAACTCCACCAACATCTGGAGAAACAACTACTATATCATCTCCGTAGAAACCTTTTTCTTTAAAGTATTTTGCCATTAATGGTAATCCTTGCATATGATCAACAGGGATATCAAAGAATCCTTGAATTTGATCAGCATGTAAATCCATTGTTATAACTCTATTAACACCAGCTGTTGTTAATAAGTTAGCAACAAGTTTCGATGTGATTGGTTCTCTTGGTTTAGACTTTCTATCTTGTCTAGCATAACCATAGTAAGGAATAATAACATTTATTGTCTTAGCTGAAGCTCTTCTTAGTGCATCAACAAATATTAAAAGTTCCATAAGATTTTCATTTACAGGTTCTGAAGTAGATTGAACAACAAAGACATCTCTACCTCTTACAGTTTCTTCAATTTCAATATAGACTTCTCCATCTTTAAATCTTTGAATTTCTGCCTTTCCTAGTTGTAAACCTATTTTTTCAGCAATTTTACTTGCCAACTCCACATTTGAACTTCCAGAGAAAATTTTAACGTTATTAAAATTTATCATCTTATTTTTTCCACCCTTCCTTTATTATTTGTTTACTTCTTTCAACACTAAGAGAGTCGCTTGGAACATCCTTAGTTATAACCGAACCAGCACCGATAAGGGAATTATCCCCAATACTTACAGGAGCAACAAGCATAGTGTCACTTCCTATAAAAACTTCTTTACCAATTTCTGTTTTAAATTTATTTTTACCATCATAGTTACAAGTTATAGTTCCTGCACCTATGTTAGTTTTTTCACCGACATGAGCATCTCCTAAGTATGTTAAATGCCCAGCTTTTACTCCTTTTTCAAGGGTAGATTTCTTAGTTTCAACAAAGTTACCTATATGAACATTTTCTTTTAAATGAGATTTAGGTCTTAAATGTGCATAAGGTCCTATAGTTACTCCGTTTTCTACTATACTTTCTTCAATGACAGAGCTTTCTATTCTAACATTATCAAATACTTTACTATCTATAATTCTAGTACCTGATAATATTTCACAGTTTTCACCAATTTCTGTATTTCCTTGTAAAGTAACATTAGGGTAGATAGTAGTATCTCTACCTATTTTTACTTCATCTTCTATATATGTATTAGCAGGGTCTATTAAGATAACCCCTTCTTCCATAAGAGCAGTATTTTTTCTTTCTCTTAGTACTCTTGAAACAAGTGCAAGCTCAACTTTTGAGTTCACTCCTTGAATTTCCATACTATCTTCTAGAGAATATGAAATAACTTTCTTATTGTCATTTGATAGAATTTCTATAACATCAGTTATATAATATTCACCTTTTTCATTGTTATTATTGATTTGTGCTAAAGCCTTAACTAAGTCTTGTGACTTAAAGATATAGACACCAGCATTGATTTCTTTTATCTTTTTTTGTTCTTCATTAGCTTCTTTTTCTTCAACAATCTTTAAAACTTTGTTTCCATCTTTTAAAACTCTTCCATAACTGAAAGGATTTTCAAAGACAGCCGATAAAATTATAGCATCAGCATTTTCCTTTTTGTATTCATTGTAGAAATCTATTAAAGTTTCCTTTCTAATTAAAGGAATATCTCCATTAATTATAAGAACATCACCTTGATAGTTTTCTAGTTTAGGTACAGCTTGTTTAACAGCATGACCTGTTCCTAATTGTTCTTCTTGTACAACATAACTCACATCAGGTCCTAAAACTTCTAAAACCTTTTCTTTTTTATGCCCTAGTATCAATACATTTTCTTCTGTATTAAGAGCATTTAAAGCATCTATGATTCTGATAATCATAGGTTTAGAATGAGCAAGATGAACAACTTTAGGTAAGTCAGATTTCATTCTTGTACCCTTTCCAGCAGCCATAATAATCGCTTTCATTTTATCCTCCATTAATATTAATTAGATTTTTAGATTTTCATAAGCTTCGTTTATTTCTTTCATTTTACTTTCATGGAATTTCTTTTCACTATCAGATGCATTTACAAACTTATCTGGGTGATGTTCTTTTGCAAGTTGATGATAGGCTTTTTTAATCTCTTCTTGACTCGCTCCATCTTTAAGTCCTAAAATACGATAGTATCTACTTCTATTACTTGTATAAGTACCTGTTCTTTGATAGTTGCCACCTTGTCTATAGCCGCCAGAAGAGTTACCATAGGTGCTACCACCATAAGTACCGCCAAAGTTACCACCAAAGGCATTTCTAATAAACTCTTCAAATTCTTCTTGAGTGAAAGTACCACTAGATCTTGTATTATTATAAGTTCCATTTTGACCAAAATCACGACCAAAGATATTTCTAAAAAATTCTTCAGCTTCTTCTTTAGTACGAAAATGTCCATAATATCTTGTATCACTATAAGTATTGTTTTCTCTTGTTCCATTTGAATTGTTATTACTACTAGTATTATTTCTATACCCACCAAAGAAATCATCATTTTGAGTTCTAGTTCTTCTGTAAGTGTTAGAAGACGATGAGTTACTACTTTTCAATAACTTAGAAATAAAGTAAACAGGTATAATTATCCAAAAGTATTTGAAAAAAAGCCAACCAAAAAAATAAATAAAAATTCCTGTAATAATTAATGGGAAGATTACTTTAGAAGCTTTATCTGCTCCAAGAGTTATAACTAATATAAAAAATATAATTAGTATAGGTACTAATACAGCTTCCATTGAATCACCTCTTTATTTTTTTATACTACTACTAGCAATTATACCATATATAGTCTTTGTTTTACAAAGTTTTTTTACTTATTTAAGAATCAATTAGATTAATATATGGATAGTTTTCTAAATTAGTTAGAAATTCCTCATTTATCCTAACTTTAAAAATTATCTTTTCTAGAAATGATTTGTCTATAACCTCAGCTTCATAATCTTTTAATAACTTTTCTATTTCTCCCAATTTTTCATAGGGAATCTCAAAAAGTAAATCAACTTTGTTAACAAAATCTATAATTTCAGCCTCAGTTATTCCAAGTTTAGCAGTCTTAGCGTAATTTCTAACCAGACCACCAGCACCTAATTTAATTCCACCAAAATATCTAGTAGCAATAACAACTAAGTTAGTTACTTCCATATAGTTTATGATATCTCCCATAGGTTTACCAGCTGTTCCACTTGGCTCACCATCATCGTCAACCTTAAAAAATTCTAAGCCTTTATTATTTATTTTATAAGCAGAACAATTATGAGTTGCATTTGGGTGGAGACTCTTAATATAATTTATATATTCCTCTGCTTCTTCTTTTGAAAAAACAGGTTTCACAGAGGCAATAAATTTTGATTTTTTTTCTTCAAATTCTACAGAGCATTCTCTTTTTATAGTTTTTAATTTTTCCATATCCTCTCACATCTTTTTCTTTTAGTTCTATTATATATTATGTTTCAAGAGAAACAAAGAGAAATTTTCTTTGATTTTTTGTTTATTTATAATTCAAAATAGAATATTTTTGAATCAAATCTATAAAAAAGCACAAAAAAGATATTGACTTTAAATAAAATATGATATAATTAGTTTATAATCGTTTTAAAATAAAAGGAGGAGAGTTTATGTTTAGTTATTTGCAAAAAATAGGTAAAGCACTTATGGTTCCAGTTGCCGTTTTACCAGCAGCAGCAATAATGCTAGGATTAGGTTACTGGATAGATCCAACTGGATGGGGGGCAAACAGTCAATTAGCAGCTTTCTTAATAAAAGCAGGAGCAGCAGTAATAGATAATATGCCAATACTATTTGCAGTTGGGGTTGCTTATGGTATTTCAAAGGATAAAGATGGAGCAGCAGCACTTGCTGGATTGGTAGCTTTTGAAATTGTAACAACATTGTTATCTAAAGGTGCAGTAGCACAAATAATGGGAATAGATCCTGAACAAGTGCATGCAGCTTTTGGAAAGGTAAATAACCAATTTATTGGAATACTTTGTGGGGTTATATCAGGGGAATTATATAATAAGTTCCATAAGATTGAACTTCCTAAGTTCTTAGCTTTCTTTAGTGGAAAGAGATTCGTTCCAATTATAACATCAGTTGTTATGATAATAGTATCTTTTATCTTAACTTACATATGGCCAGTTATATTTGGAGCTTTAGTAAGCTTTGGTACAAGTATTGCTAAATTAGGACCAATTGGAGCAGGTATCTATGGATTCTTTAACAGATTATTGATTCCTGTAGGATTACACCATGCAGTAAACTCAGTTTTCTGGTTTAATGTTGCAGGAATAAATGATATAGGAAGATTCTGGGGAGCACCAGAAATGGCTTATGCGGACTTACCAGAAATATTACAAGGAACATATCATGTTGGAATGTATCAAGCAGGATTCTTCCCAATAATGATGTTTGGACTTTTAGGAGCTTGTCTAGCATTTATTCAAACTTCTAAACCTGAAAATAGAGCTAAAATAGTTTCAATAATGGTAGCAGCAGGATTTACAAGTTTCTTAACAGGAGTTACTGAACCAATAGAATTCGCATTCATGTTCGTTGCACCACTTTTATATCTAGTGCATGCATTATTAACAGGGCTTTCTCTATTCTTAGCAGCTTCATTTAACTGGATGGCAGGATTCAGTTTCTCAGGAGGATTTATTGACTTCTTCCTATCTTTAAAAAATCCTAATGCTCAAAGTCCATTTATGCTAGTGGTTTTAGGTTTAGTTTTCTTTGTAATTTACTACTTTGTTTTCTTATTTGTTATAAAAGCTTTCAATTTAAAAACTCCAGGTAGAGAAGAAAGTGAAGAAGAAAAAGAAGAAGCTGTAAGAGTAAATACATCTAATACTGCATTAGCTGAAAGCCTAGCAACTTACTTAGGTGGAGCAGACAACGTAGTTGAAGTTGACAACTGTACAACAAGACTTAGATTAAAAGTTAAAGACAGTGACAAAATTCAAGATTCTGAAATAAAGAAATTAGTTCCAGGTCTTTTAAAACCTTCAAAAGAAGCAGTACAAGTTATAATAGGACCACATGTTGAATTTGTTGCAACAGAATTAAAAAGAATATTAAATAAATAAGAATAAAGCAAAAGGACTACATTGTAGTCCTTTTCTATTTCCATAACTCTAGGCATTCTTTTTCTTCTTTTTCAAAATAGCCTGAAAAATTTAATTTCTTTAATAAATTTAGATAAGAAACAACTAATATTTTAATTTTTTCATCAGCATAATTAACTCTTTCTTTATCAGATAAAAAGAATGTTAAATAGTCTAGTTGTTCATTGTCCTCAAATTTTTCAAGTCCATATCTAATACAAGCAGGAAGAATAAAGAAATATGCTTCATCACTTAAATAGTAAAAATCTAGTCCATTTAAAAAATTGACAATAGTTTCTTCATCTAATTCTTTCCATAGTTTATTTGAAAAAGTTCTAATCAGATATTGACTTTGAGAAGCATCTTCATTTCTATATAGTTCATTCACTATGGAATTTTTATCCAAAACCTTTTTATTATCAAATTCTTGAAAAATATTTTGATAAAGATTTTTTTCTTCAATAAGCCAATTTACTTCATTAATTCCTCTTTCAACTTCCTCACCATATATATCTAAATCTTCTTTTTTAGATTTATCTTTAATAAGTTTAAGAATATCTAAAATATCTTCTAAATCTTCTTTCTTCAAGTCTGTTAGCTTGAAAAAACTTTGAGATATATTTTCATTCAAATACATAAATTCTGTCATATCTTTTGTGTTTTGAGAAAATTTAGCAAATATATCTAAAAAACTGATTAGATTTATATTATCTGAAGAAATATCATTTAATATTGCTATTTTATCTATTTTCATATTTTCACTTCTTTCTAATTCTTTATTATTTTTCAAATATTAAAGGTATATCAGAGTTATCACACATAACTTCCCTTGTGAAATGTTCATACTTATCAGCATATTTTCTATATGCTATGTTTAAAGGTAAAGATATCCAAGGACTATGAGTGAAAGGTGCCAACCTTTTAAAGATATTCTTCATACTATATGTTTCTCTCCAAGCCCAAGCAGTACCTTTTTCTAATTCCTCAACTGTCATTTTTTTAGGTGTAAATACACAGTGTTCCACATCATACATAGCCCAATTCTTTTCAAATATTCTGTTTTCTGCTTCAAGTTGAGCATAGAATTGTGTTTTAGGGAAAGGAGTTAGAATACTGTATCTAGGTAAGTCAATCTTAGCTTTAACAACAGCTTCAACAGTTCTTTCAAATACAGAAGTATCTTCTTCATCACTTCCAAAGGCGAAACAACCTTGTACTAAAATTCCATAGTCATGAAGTTTTTTCATAAGTTCAGCATAATCAGCAACCTTGTTTATACCCTTATTGATATAACTTTGAGATTCCTGAGTGATAGATTCAAAACCTATTAACAAACCTTTACAACCACTATCTGCAAAAGTCTTAATCATATTTTCATCTATACCCACAGAAGAAGTTACAAGTCCCATCCAATATTTATTTAAAGATTTCATTTCTTTAAAAAGTCTCATTGCATATTCTCTATCAGCGATTAAATTTACATCAGGGAAAAGGATAATTTTTTCTGAAAACATTTCAATCTCAGATAATACTTCCTTTATAGGTCTCTTATATATTTTTCTTCCAAAGGCAGTTGGATAGGCACAGAAAGTGCAAGGCAATGAACAACCTCTAACAACTTCAATAGTTGCCGTTGTGATATATTTATCTTTTTGTAAAAGTTCTCTTCTAGGAATTACCTTATTATCTAAATTAAATTCCTTGTCTTGAATATACATTCTTTTTAATCTTCCATTTTTAAAATCTAAAAGCATTTGTGGAAAAGTTTGTTCAGCAAATCCTACCATTACAACATCTGCATGTTGAGAGGCTTCTTCTGGCATAAGCGAAGGGTGAACTCCACCTAAAACAACAGTGATACCTCTTTGTCTAAAATAATCTGCATAGGCATAACATCTTTGAGATGTTCCTGTGATAGAAGTCATAACAATAATATCAGCTTCTAAATCCAAAGGAATTTTTTCAATAGTTTCATCATAAATTTTTGCCTCAGCATTTAAACTTTCAGGAATTAATGCTGCCAAAGTTGTTAATGTTAATGGTGCATAATGTAAGCTCTTTCCAAAACTTCCATTAAAACGGTGCATTGCACCAGCAGGTGCTAAAAAAGCTATTTTCATTCGTCCTCACTTTCTTGAAAATATCCATTGAAGATATTCTCCCAGCCACTTTCTTTTGAAAGTGCTGTCATTTTGATATTTCCTAATTTTTGATTTTTATTTTGACAAGCCTCTATATATTCTTTTTCAGGCTGACCAGTTAATGTAAACACTTTTATTGCTTTTAATTGCCCTAATTTTCTGCAATAATCATAGTGAAAATTTTCTCTTAATTTATTTTCTAAATCTTGAACATCTATTTTTCTATCAGTTTTAATAAAAAGTATATAGTGATTTCTATTAGGTGCAAACATATAGAAATCTATTTTTTGTTTGTAAGTTTCCATTATATTTTTCAAAAAACTTTCCTCTAGTTTCTCACCAAACAAATCGGATACTGCCCCTTTTCTTCCAGCGAATTTTATGTAGGGAACATTATTTTCAATGGAAATTACCTCTATGATATCACCTATACAATATCTATATAAACCTCCAGAAGTTGTAATAATAAGTTCATATTTTTTATTAGCTTCAATTTCTGAAGTATTATAAATTTTATTATCATCTAAAGATAGAAATTCAAAAAAATGTGAATAAAAACTTAGTTTAGAAAGATTTTTCTCGGTATCAGGAAATGAAATAAATCCTTCTGTTGCAAGTAAACCTTTTTCTTGAATTACTGTATTAGGAAAGATTTCTTGTATCTTTTTTAGATATTCAGTTGAATTCATATCTCCCCAACAACTTATAAGAATTAGATTCTTCCAAATTTTATGATATTCTCTGTTTTCTATATATTTTCTCACTTCTTGTTTTCTCTTTTCTTTGAGAGGTTTTAAAATCTTTTCAGAATTCTTTTCTAAATACTCTATTAACAAAAGTAGTAAACTAGGACTCCAAAAAGAAAAAAGCCTAATATTTTCTTCTGCCACAAGTGCTGAAAGGGTTTTGAAATAAAATCTATCCATATCTTTTTCATTTTTAATATCTTTAGGATTTACAAAGATAGAGTCTATTAGATGTTTTTCCAAATTTCCAAAATACTCACTATCTTCTTCAAAGCCTATGGGAATAACAGATTTTTCTTTATGTTGAAAATCTATTTTAGGAGTGATACTCCAATAACTTTTTCCAAATTTTAAGCTAGGATATTTTTTATATAGTGAATACAACCAAACTTTTATACCAGCTTGAAATTCTTTTTTTAAACTATCAGTGTAAGGTATTAACTTACTTGCAGAAGTTGAACCACTTGTTAACTCAAACATCTTAACTTTCTCATAAGTTAGGATATGTTCTTCACCATTTTTTATCTTTTCTATATAGGGTAGATAATCTTCATATGTTGTAAGTGGAACTTCTCTCTGAAAATCTTCAATAGTTTTTATCTCATTGAAATTATATTTTTTCCCATAAAGAGAATTCTTGTTGTTTTCTAAAATCTCTTTTAATTTATTTTCTTGTATCTCTAAAATATTTCTACTATTCATATATTTTCTATACTCTTTTTTGTAGAAAAGCAAAAATATACTATGAACAATATAAAGATAAAGTTTTGATAACATAACTGTCCTTTCTATAAAAAATAGTTCATTGCTAGCTAGATTTCTAGAAAATTTTCTTTGTGAAAACTTAATAATTTTTAGTTATATATAGCGATTACTTGCCAGCCTATAGTGTTTTTTTGGAGTTATATAAGGCTTTTAAAACATTATAGGACGTCGCAGTAATCTTATTAAAACTATTAGTTATTTACTCAAAGAAAATTTCTAATATTTTTTACTTTCAATTTATGCAACTCTTTTTTTATTTTTTTACAAAATAATCTCAAAAATGAAAAAATTTCAAAAACCTATTTCTTTACTATAAAAATAAAGAATTATTATCTTATATTTTTTATAAAAACGAAAGAAATTATGTTCTATTGTTTATATTTAGAGCATAATT
>ERZ772974.1014-NODE-1014-length-19048-cov-5.062760_pt1 | contig 19048 bp, 16 predicted proteins | sample MGYA00580671_ERZ772974 | MGnify/ENA primary metagenome ERZ772974 (study PRJEB29015, sample SAMEA2738065) | human oral metagenome | biome: human oral; feature: human-associated habitat; material: saliva | place: China | collected 2218 ... | reverse complement strand
GAAAGCTTTACGATTTTGTAGGAGCAAATGGCAAATATATGCCTTTTACAAAATCAGTCAAACTCACACTAAATGAACCAAATTTAAAAGATATAAACGCGATCGCTGTGACAAACGAGCCAGGGCTAAGCGTGAGCCTAATAGGCGGTGTGAGCATGGCAAAATCGCTAAGCGTCGCCCTAAATATACCGCTAATAGCTGTAAATCACCTAGTTGGCCACATTTACTCGTTATTTTTAGACCACGAAGCTACCTTTCCACTTGGCGTTTTGCTAGTTAGCGGCGGACATACGATGATACTTGAGATTGACGAAAATGGCGAGATTTTAGAGCTTGCAAGCACTAGCGATGATAGCTTTGGCGAGAGCTTTGACAAGGTGGCAAAGATGCTTGATCTTGGCTATCCAGGAGGCGCTGTCGTGCAGCAAAACGCACTTTTGCGTGAGGATAAAGATAGGTTTAAATTTACCGTCCCACTTCTTCACGATAAACGCCTTGAATACAGCTTTTCAGGGCTTAAAAACCAAGTCAGAGTTGAAATTTCAAAGCTTGAAACCATCACACAAAAAGATATCGCAGATATTTGCTATGCCTTTGAAAATACAGCCTGTGAGCACATCTTAAATAAACTTGAAAAGGTTTTTAATCTAAGAAATTTCAAGCGTTTTGGCGTAGTTGGCGGAGCGAGTGCAAATTTAAATTTACGAAAAAGACTTGAAGTGCTTTGCCAAAAAAATGGGTGCGAGCTTTTGTTAGCTCCACTTGCGTTTTGCTCTGATAACGCGCTGATGATAGCAAGAGCTGGACGTGAGAAATACTTAAAAAAAGAGTTTATCTCGCATGATAAGCTAACTATAAATCCAAGGGTTAGTTTTAAGAAGTTTGAAATTTAAAATTTAATTAGAAAAAACATAAAGTTTTTGTGCTTAAATTTTTGATAGCTTCATAAGTAAAAATTTAATAAAATCCCAAAATATCAATAAAAAGAGTCTTTATGGATGAGTTTTTAAAACAGGCTTGGCGTGCAAATAAAATTTATACAAATGCTGCTGCTATCGTGCCATTTTACCCAGATCTGCTAGCCCTTCTTCTAGTTTGCGACGAGAGAAATTTAGATCAGTTTATGGCGCTTGATGAGTTTAGAGCGGTGCTAAAAAAGCTTAAAATCGAGCTTGATATATTTAGCATACAAAGTGCGCAGCTTGCGACTCTTAAAGCGCTAAATGAGGCTAAAATTTCAAGTGATGAGATAGTAAAATACCTAGAAAAATTATGTGATGAAAAGATCATAGATGATGAGAAATTTGCCTTTTTAGAAAAGATCATAAGCAAAAACAAAGGCGCTAATGAGGCTAAAATTTCTCATACCAAGCCAAAAGATCACTTTCATAAAAACCTAGACTTTTTAAATGAGATAAACGAAAAAGCAAGCTTGCTTGATAGTGATAAAACATTTTTAGAGGCGCTTATGGCTGCCAAAAAAAGATCAAACGAAACGCTTTTTAACATAGCTGCAAGTGGCGTCATAAACTCTGGCAAATCAACCCTTTTAAACGCCCTTTTAAACAAATCTGTCCTTGGCACTTCAAACGTGCCAGAAACGATAAATTTAACCATTTTAAAATACTCCAAAGATAGCTTTGCAAGGGTAAATTTTTATAGCAAAGATGAGCTTTTAGCACTTGGCATACCAAGCGAAAATTTACTAAGCAAAAGCGTAGATATCGGCATAGACGAGATAAAAAACTACACATCATCAAGCTCAAAAACAGCAAATCTTGTAAAAAGCGTCGAGCTTTATGACGACTTGGAGCTTTTAAAGGACAACGTCTGCATTATAGACACGCCAGGCATCGATGATGCGGTGGTCTTAAGGGAGCAGATCACTACAAATTTTATGAAGAAGTGCGACCTTTTAGCCCACCTCATGAACGCCTCACAAAGCGCCACGCAAAAAGACGCGCTCTTTTTAAAAAAATGCCTTGAAAACTCGCATATCGTAAGGCTTGCTGTGGTGCTAACTCACGCTGATGAGCTAAGCGCTAAAGAGCTAAACGAGACGCTAAACTACACTAAAAAAGCGATCGGTGAGCAGATAAATGGCGTGGAGATTGATTATTTTGCGCTTAGTGCAAAAAGCTTCTTAGAAGGTGCTGCAAATAGTGGCGTAGAGGAGTTTAAGGACTATCTTTACGAGGTGCTCTTTGGCAAAAATTCTAAAAAATCAGCCCTTATCTTAAGCTCGTATCAAAAGGAGCTAAAAAATATCCTAAATAGCAAGCTTGAAGCTACTAAGGCAGAAATTTTGTCGCTCAAAGCTTATGAAGTGGGGCTTAAAAAGCTTCAAAATGAGCAGGCAAACGTCAAAAACGCACTTAGTGAAAATTTCTCTAAACTTGAAAACCTAACCAAAAACGAGCTTGCAAAGCTTGAAAGCAGCAACACTAAAAACATCTATAAAATGGGGCTTGAGACGCTTTTGCAAAACCTAAACGATAAGGTAAAAAGCGAGATAGCCTACTGTAAAAGCAAAAAGCAAAGCTTAAATTTAGATCGCCTAGAGCAAATCGCAAAAACGACACTTCGAGACGGTGTGATGGCGCTTATGAGAGAGGCTAGAAACGAGACTTTGGTGCAAACAAGATCGTGCGAGCAAAATATCGCTTTAAATTTTGATGATTATGTGATGGGCAAAGATGAGATTTTTAACATCAATGACTTTTTAGAGCAAATGGGCGTAAAGCTTGAATTCAAAGAGCTTTTAGCTGCATTTAGAGCGAAAATTTCAAGTGACGCAAGTGAAGCACTTTTAGGCTTAAAAGAGGGCTTGTTAAAAGATAAAAATATCTCTCAATTTTGTGAAATTTTAACTGACCACGAAAAAAATCGCCTTTTAAACCTCATAAAAACCTACCAAATCGCTCAAAAAGCCACGCTTGATAAGAGGCTAAAAGAGCTAGATCGTGAGCTAGAAAAGCTTAGCTCGCAAAATCAAAACTCACTTTTAAAACTAAAAGAGCAAAACGCCTTGCAAGATGAAATTTGCTCGCTTTTAGGGGAGCTAGAAAATGTTTAACGAGTTCATAAATGCCTATAAGGCGAGATATTTTAAGGTTTTTACAAGTGACTTTAAGGGCGAGCTAGCAAGGCTGGTAAATGAGCTAAATGATCCAAGTCTGCACGCAAGCGATGAGATAAAAGATAGCCTAAATTTACTAATCGACACTCTAAATGAGCCGCCTCTCATCGCTGTTATAGGGCAGTTTTCAAGTGGCAAATCAACATTTTTAAATGCTCTGCTTGGACAAAATATCTTGCCATCAGGCCTAACGCCTGTCACGGCAAAGGCTGTGCGGCTAAAATTTGCAAAGATGCCGCTTCTTAGCGTGAAATTTACAAATGGCAGCGAGAGCCTGCTGGCTAGCAGCGAGCTTGCAGAGCTAAACGCCATGAGCGAGCAGATAAAGAGCATGACACTTTATGCGCCAAGTGAAATTTTAAAAGAGGTAAATTTCATCGACACGCCCGGCCTAAACTCACTACGAGATGCCGACACAAAAGAGACCAAAAACACGCTAAAAAAGGTCTGTGGCGCGATCTGGCTAAGCCTCGCAAACAACGCTGCAAAGGCTAGCGAGCTTGAAAGCGTAGAAGAAATTTTAAGGACAAACGATCTAAAGGCGCTTTGCTTCATCAACCAAAAGGATAAGCTAAGCGAGGATGAGCTTGAAAGCTTGCTAAAGCACGCTAGGCAAACTTATGGCGAGCTGTTTGAAGATATCATCGCCATCTCGTCAAAGCAAGCACTCCTTGGCATCACAAATGAAAATAAGAGTGAGCTAGAAAGCTCAAATTTCGCTAAAGCACTCAGCGCGGTGAAAGATACGTTTTTAAATGCGAGCTTTAAAGAAATTTTCATAAAAGCAAGGGCGAAAAAGATAGTAAATTTTTTAATCGCTGAGCAAGAAAACCGCCTTAAAGTTTATAGTGCAGCTGATGAAATTTTGGATAAATTTAATGCCACGCTTGAAGAAAAACTAGAAGCGATAAAAGAGGAGTTTAAGCCTAAAATCGCCCTGCGATACAGCGATATGAGCGAGGCTATCAAGCTTGCAAGTGATGAAGTTTTTAAGCTGCTTAAGCCATTTTCTAGGACAAAATTTAACCCAGCAAAGACGCTTTTAAACAAAGAAATTTATAAGCGCGAAAATTTTGAGATGATAAGCCTTGATACGGACGAGGTCTTTTCAAAGCTCATCTACGAAGATATCGTTTTTTCTAAATTTTTTAAACGTTACAAAAGAGATCTAAAAGAGCTTGAAAATGAGATCATATCGGCTTTTGATGAGCTTTATAAAAGCCTAGAAGATGAGCTTTTCGTTTATAAATCTCGCTATGAGAGCTTTAATCCATTTGATGAGTTTGCCTCAAACTACGAGACAAAATCGATAAATACATACGCTGGCAGGACCTATGAGAATTTCTTAAGAGAGTATGAAAATGCCAAATTTAAGGCGACGCAAAAGATATCGCTCTTTTTTGAAAAGCTTGACGTAAAGGTTGCGTCAAACTACGAAAATGCGCTTAAGCTTGCGGTTTATTTTCTAAAGCAAAAGATCGAAAACTCGCTAAATTCGCACCTGCAAATGGGCACGCCACTCTACATCCCAAGTGCAAAAGAGGTTTATGAGCGCATGCTAAATGCCTTTAGTTTGTATGAATTTGACGATCTTATGTGCTCAAATAACTCTTTTTTAAATAAAACTTTGCTTGATATAAAGACCGAATTTAATGAAATTTACGCCCAAAAAATAGCGATGCTTGAGCGCCTAAAAGCAAAACCAAATGAGCAAATTTTAAAGCTAGAAAAACTACAAGAGAGTTCGGTGATATTAAAGTGAAATTTGAACTCAAACTGCGCGTGCAAGTGTCTCGCAAATTTTAAATTTGCTAGCATATTTAAAAATTATTTTCCTCAAAAAAGTCGGTATCGATCTTGCAAATTTCATATATCTGGCCTATTTGAACGCCTACTTTATACTTTATCATTAGCTCAGCTAGTCTGTCGCCATCTATCAAGACTACGCTAAAGTTTTGACTATCTTTGGCAAACGTTTGGGCCTCTTTTGTAAATTTTGCCGTCGTGATAAAGACGCCTTTTTTGGTATTTTTATTTGAGATGGCGCCGATGAACTGCTGTATCTCTTGCCTTCCTATGTTGCTGCCATCTTTATACCTCTTTGCTTGGATGTAAATTTTAGAAAGTCCTAGCTCATCTTCGTCTATAATGCCGTCTATCCCGCCGTCTGGTCCTTTATTTGTAAGGCTTCCAGTTCCATAGTCCATCCTTTCTAAAAGCTCTGTTACTAGATGCTCGAAAAATCTCGGCTCTTTTTCTAAAATGCTGGATAAAATTTCACTTTTTAGCTCTTCTTTTATCCTTTCATATGCATCTTTTAGGCTGTCGTCTGGTGTATTTTCTACTGCTTCTTTCTTTTCTTGTTTGATCTCTTGCTTATAAATTTCATCATACCAAGATATAAATTTCTCTTTTGCGTCCTTGCTGCTTATCAGCTCTTTACCAAAATTTGTTATAGAAAACAGACTTTTCCCAACCTTCTCAAGAGGCTTCATCTTTGGCTTTGCCTTTACCTGCGCAGTGGTTGCCAGATACGTTAGAGCCCAGTCGGCACGGTTTATATAAGTAGGTGTCCCTCTTTTTATCCTTTGCAAAAGATCTTCATCGTTTAGCTTAAACTGGTTTATTATAAATTTGTAAATTTCACTTCTGTTTGTATTGTTATTTTGTGCAACAAATTCTAAAATGGGTAGCATCATCTCTTTATAGCTTGGTATCATTTTATGTCCTAAAAAATGAAGTTGTTTGATGCCAAATTATATAAATTTTTTACCAAAAAAATTCTTGTTTTTACATTTTTATGGATATAATCACCGCATGAAATATGTAAGCCTGACAGAGTTTTTCTCTGATAATATCAATTTATTTATGAACGTGATTGCTTCATTGTTTGCGCTATTTTTTTGCTTTAGCACCGGATTTGATCTTTTATTTTTTATTACTTTGCCGCTTGGTTATATAATAGGCATAGTATTGTCGTTTCCACTTTTAATATTTGTGTTTTTCTTATTTGCAGCGCTAGATATTTGTATATGTATCTTGGTGTCTGTTTGTAGAGTTTTTAAATAAATTTGGGGCTTTTTACAGCCCCTTTGCTACTTTATAGCAGCCATTTTTCTACGCATATAAGCTATGCGGCTTTGAAGTGGTAGGTGTTTTGGGCAGTTGTCTTCGCAACCAAGCAAAGTCATACAACCAAATACGCCATCATCATCGCCGATTAGCTCGTAAAAGTCCTCGTCAGTTCTCTTATCAAGCGCGTCTATCTTAAATCTAGCAACCCTGTTTAGACCAACAGCGCCGATGAAATCAGGTCTCATGATAGCTGTTCCACAAGATGCGACACAAATTCCGCACTCTATACAGCGATCAAGCTCGAAAACTTCTTGAGCGACTTCTGGCTCAACTTTCTCTTCAAGCTTAGAGATATCTGTCTCATGATCTGTGTGTATCCAGCTCTCGACACGCTTACTCATAGCGTTCATCCAGTTACCAGTATCTACGCTTAGATCTTTTAGTAGTTTAAAGACTGGCAAAGGCATAAGCTCGATGACACCGCTTTCAAAGTCTTTTGTTAGGGTTCTGCAAGCTAGGCTTGGTTTGCCATTTACTAGCATGCCACAACTTCCGCAAATTCCCGCACGACAAACAAAGTCAAAGCTAAGATCTGGATCAAATTTCTCACGAATTTGATTTAACGCGATAAATAGCGTCATACCATCAGTCTCTTCAAGCTCATAAGTCGCAAAATGAGGCTTTGAAACTTTGCTTAAAGGATTGTATTTAAAAGCTTTTATGGTTATTTTTCTACTCATTTCCTATACCTGCTCTTTCATTTGGTGCTTTATATTTTGGTTGAAGGTCATAGTGCATCAAAGCCTCTTGAATTTCTTGTCTGCTCTTGCCTTCTGCTTGCATTTTCTCGCGAATTTCATCGACCTCTTTTTGGCGGATAGCGCTGTTTGGATGCTCGATGATATTTCCTTTTGCACCATAACCTCTAAATGCTGGCGGCATCTCCATCTTCATGATATCAAGTGGCTCATAAGTGATAGTTGGCATAGTGTCGCCTTCTTTCCAGCTTGTAAGCGTTCTGTTTAGCCAGTTAAGGTCATCTCTTTTTGGATAGTCTTCACGGCAGTGAGCACCACGGCTCTCTGTTCTATCAAGCGCACCTTTTGCGATACAAAGCGCTAGTTTTAGCATCTTTGGCACGCGGTAAGCCTCTTCGAGCTCTGGGTTGCCAAATAGTGCTTTGTTGCTTACTTTTACATCAAGTGACTCTTTATAGAGTGCTTCAAGCTCTTTAACGGCAAGCTCTAGACCTTTGCCTGTTCTAAATATCGCAACGTGCTCCCACATTACCTCTTTCATCTTGTTTTTGATATCAAAGACGTTAAATTTGCCCTCTTTTGTGACGAGGCTATTTAGATAGTCTTCTTGTTTTTTAACAAATTTCTCGATATCAGCTGTGTTTATCTCGATCTCGTGGCTAGCGCAATAATCTGCAAAATAATCACCAACGATCATACCAGCGACGACTGTCTCAGAAACTGAGTTACCACCAAGGCGGTTAAAGCCGTGCATATCCCAGCAAGCAGCCTCGCCAGCGCTAAATAGACCAGCTAGTGTTGGGCTCTCGCCAGTTGGTTTTGTCTTGATGCCGCCCATTGAGTAGTGCTGCATAGGTAGGATCGGTGCCCAGCCTTTGCCACGCTGATGTCCTGTCTCGTCAGTATATACTTCAGTGTCAGCAGGATCGATGCCGTTAAAAATTTCGCAAATTTCTTGAACGTCACGTAAATTTTTCTCGATGTGCTCGCGTCCAAGGATAGAGATATCAAGCCAAACGTGATAGCCATAAGGGCTAGGCACACCTTTACCTGCACGGATGTGCTCCATGATACGGCGGCTAACGACGTCACGGCTAGCTAGCTCTTTTTTCTCTGGTTCATAATCAGGCATAAAGCGGTATCCATCAACGTCACGTAAAATTCCACCATCACCGCGGCAACCTTCTGTTAAAAGAATGCCAGATGGGACGATCGGAGTTGGGTGAAACTGAACAGCTTCCATATTACCAAGCTGAGCTACGCCAGTCTCAAGTGCGATCGCAGCGCCTATACCCTCGCAAACAACAGCGTTTGTAGTGTGTTTATAAACTCTACCATAACCGCCAGTTGCTATAAGTGTGCCTTTTGAAACATAAGCTGTGATCTCGCCATTTACTAGGTCACGAACGATCGCGCCGTAACAGCGGTTATTTTGGTGTATCAAAGCGATCGCCTCTTTGCGGTCGTGAATTTCTACATTGTGCTTAAGCGCTTCGTTTGCAACAGCAAAAAGCATGGTGTGACCAGTTGCGTCAGCTGTGTAACAAGTTCTCCATTTTTTTGTACCACCAAAGTCACGTGAGTGGATAAGGCCATGAACCTCTTCTTTTTCAACGATAGTTGTCTTTTGAGCGTTGATGATAGCGCTTCTTTCGCCTTTTGTGATCCTAGTCCAAGGCACACCCCAAGCTGCAAGCTCTCTAATAGCTTTTGGTGCAGTTTGACAAAACATACGTGCAACTTGTTGATCACAACCCCAGTCGCTACCTTTTACTGTGTCAGCAAAGTGTACATCTTCGTTATCGCCTTCACTCATTTTAGAGTTACCAAGGCTTGCTTGCATGCCGCCTTGCGCAGCAGCAGAGTGAGAGCGTTTTACAGGGATGAGGCTCAAAACTACGGTGCTTAAGCCCTTTTCTCCAGCAGCCACAGCAGCTCTAAGACCAGCTAGACCACCACCAATTACCAATGCGTCATAATATTTTACATTCATCTTCTAGCTCCTTTTTAATGGCTGATCCACACGAAATCAGCGATCAAAGCGATCACAGCAAGTATGCCATAAATGACAAATACAACTGTCTTTGCCTTATTTCTTTTGGCAAACATTTCGTGCTTATTTACGCCATCAATGCTTACCCATTTGACATATAAGCGGTACATGCCAACGCTAGCGTGAACGACCATGAAAACAAGTAGTGCGAAGTAGAAAATTTCTAGTTTGTGAAAAGCAGCGGCTGATTTGTCAGCAGTAATGTGTCCACCAAAGATAATATCTATAAGGTGGGCGCTTGCTGCAAAAAATAGAGCAAAGCCTGTTAAAAACTGGAACCACCAAAGTGTGGTATCAAGGTGCTTCATGCGGTCTTTGTGGCCTCTAAACATTAGATATTGTCTGTAATTTGCAGGAAATTTTCTCATTGCCAAGAAGGCGTGAGTTACAAAAACTACAAAGATAACAGCAGCTATAACATTTGTGATCCACCAAGTAGCCTCGCCAAATAAAAATTTAGCCTCTGCAAATCCTACGACAGCGTTAAATGCGTCTTTGCCAAGTAGTATAGTAGAAGTAAAAACCATATGGCACAATATGAAACAGGCTAGAATAAATCCTGTAATACTTTGCCATCTATCCCAAGCGGCTGGAGTGCGGCTTTTTTTGCCGTCCGACCGTTTCCCCAAAAAACCTTCTATAAGCCCGGTCATGAGCCCTCCTAAGAAATTTGAAATAAGTTATCATTTCTTAATACTAATTTAAACATTAGCATTAATTGATAAAGCTAATGTTATCAGAACTTTACTTTAATATTTTTTAAACATTTACATTAAATTTTCGTAAATATCTTGTAGAGTTTAATATAGACAAAAATTCCGAACCCGCACATAATAAGTGATAAAATTTGCCCCATTGATAGACCAAAAATAATAAATCCAAGTCCAGAATCAGGTTCTCTGTAAAATTCACAAATAAATCTTGCAAATGTGTATAAAATGGCGTAAAGTGCTATGAGCTCGCCATTAAATTTCTTATATTTTCTATATAAAAATAAAATGACAAAAATAACTAAACCTTCTAAGAATGCTTCATAAAGCTGGCTTGGATGTCTTGGCTGACCAAAGACATTTATCGCCCAAGGCACGTCTGTAACCCTGCCAAAAAGCTCTTGATTTAAGAAATTTCCTATCCTGCCAAAGGTGTAGCCAAAAGGTATGCAGATGGCGCAAAGATCAAGTAGCTGCCATGCGTTTTGCTTATATCTTTTGCAAAATAAAACTGTCGCTAACAAAAAACCAACCACAGCGCCGTGATAGCTCATACCGCGAATTCCTATAAACTCGCCGTTGTGGATTGGATTAAAAATTTGCCAAGGCTGCGTTAGATAATATCCCGCTTCGCCAGAATAAACTAAAACCCAGCCAAGTCTAGCGCCTAAAATAACGCCTATTTCTACCCAAAAAAAGTAGTTGTCTAAAAGCTGATTTGAGATGGGGATATCATCTTTTTTAACGAGATACTTTGCCATGGCAAGCGCCAAAACAAGGGCCAAAATATACATAAGCCCATACCAGTGCACGCTAAAGCCAAAGAGGCTAAAGGCGACTGGGTTGAAGTGGTTATAAATGTCGTTCCAAATTTCCATTTTTTACTTTCTTTTTAAATTTATGCGATTTTACAATTAATAAATAAACAGCGCTTTGCTGGCAAGTGGCAAGGCTAGAAATTTAAACTCGCTTGCTTCAAATTCTTTGCAAAATTTAAATAGCTCAGCAAACTCAGCCTCGTTTAAATTTACGCTCCAGATCGCTCCAGAGTCATTAAATTCTCTTTCAAACTCGCTTAAATTTTTAGTGGCGAAGTAGTGCTCAAAGCGGCTCATCAACGAAAATGGCGTAAAAAATTTAACTTCATCTTTTATCTCAAATTTTATCACGCCACCATCTTTTATCGCTTCATTTATCGCTTCATTTACAGCCCCAGAGTAGGCTCTAACAAGCCCTCCAGTGCCAAGCTTTATCCCGCCAAAGTAGCGAACTATCAAGACCCCAACGTTTATAAGCCCCGCCCCTCTTAGTGCATTTAGGCTTGGCTGGCCGCTAGTGCCCTTTGGTTCGCCGTCATCGCTTTGATTTTCAACGATTTGTCCGTATTTGTTTAGCTCCCTTGTCGCCCAAACTACGTGAACAGCCTTAAAATGCTCCTCTTTTAGGTGTTCGTGCAAGCTTTTAAATGAGCTTATCGGGCATAAAAATGCTAAGAAATTTGACTTTTTTATATCAAGCTGGGCTTTGAAAATCCTATCAATCGTCTGCAAATTTGCTCTTTTTTAAAAATTTTAAAAATCTTATCAATTTGCTAATTAAAGCCTTGTAAATTCAGACAAATTTATATTATTAAGGAAAAGATAGTAGAATTGTGCAATTTTTTACGAAGGACTAGAATGATACAAACTTGCCTATTTCCAGCGGCTGGATATGGAACGAGGTTTTTACCAGCTACAAAATCGCTCCCAAAAGAGATGCTACCGATCCTTACAAAACCGCTCATTCACTACGGCGTTGATGAGGCGCTTGAGGCTGGCATGGATAATATGGCCTTTGTCACAGGACGCGGAAAAAGGGCGCTTGAGGACTATTTTGACATCAGCTACGAGCTAGAAAAAGAGATCGCAGGCAGCTCAAAAGAGTCACTACTAAGCGAAGTTAGAAATTTAATGAGCTCATGTACATTTTCATTTACTAGGCAAAATGCCATGAAAGGGCTTGGACACGCCATTTATACGGGCAAAACGCTAGTTCGAGATGAAGCTTTTGGGGTCATTTTGGCAGATGATCTATGTATAAATGAAAATGGCGAGGGCGTGCTTTCGCAAATGGTTAAAATTTATGAGAAATACCGCTGCAGCGTAGTAGCTGTGATGGAGGTGCCAAAAGAGCAGACTAAGTCTTACGGCGTCGTAAGCGGTAGGTTTATAGAAGATGATCTCATAATGGTTGATGATATGGTTGAAAAGCCTGATCTTGCCGAGGCTCCGACAAATTTAGCGATAATTGGTCGCTACATCTTAACGCCAGATATTTTTAACATCTTAGAGCGAACAAAACCAGGCAAAAACGGCGAAATCCAGATCACAGACGCGCTAAAAACGCAGGCGAAAGATGGCATGGTGCTAGCTTATAAATTTAAGGGCAAGAGATTTGACTGTGGCAGCATCGATGGCTTTGTCGAGGCTACAAATTTCTTTTATGAGCGCAGTAAATGATAGAAACTTCATTTAAATTTAACTTTGCAAGCAGCGAGGTTATTGGCTCCTACGCCAAACGCATAAACGATGAGTACGAAAGCGGCGAGATAGGCTACTACCACCTGCCAGCTCTTGGGCAAAATTTGCTTGGCGAGATCGAAGAGTATGAAAAGAGGCTAGCTCATATCAAAAATGTAGTACTTGTTGGCATTGGCGGTAGCAGTCTTGGCGTAAAGGCGCTAAAATCGATGCTTGAAGGCACAAAAGGGATAAAAAGAGAGCTTTTATTTTTAGATAACGTCGATCCTTGCAGCTACAAAAGCGCGCTTAGTGGGCTAAAATTTGACGAGACACTTTTTATAATAAGCTCAAAATCAGGCAACACGATCGAGACGATAACTATTTTTAAGTGCTTGCTTGATGACTTTAAGCCTCAAAATTTAGGCAAAAATTTCCTCATCATAACTGATCCAGGCACAAATTTAGAAAATTTCGCCAAAGAAAATGGGATTAAATTTTTTAACATCCCAAAGAACGTTGGCGGGAGATTTAGCGTGCTAAGTGCGATCGGCCTTGTGCCTCTTGGTATCTGCGGCTACGATATAAAGGCACTTTTAGAGGGTGCGCTTGCTTGCAAAAAGCAATACATCGAGCAAAAAGATAGCTCAATAGTCGCTAAAGCCTATCACTACGCCACTAGCAGAAATGCCAGTATAAATGTCATTTTTAGCTATTGCGATAGATTTTTTGAATTTAACGACTGGTACGTGCAGCTTTGGGCGGAGAGCCTTGGTAAAAAAAGAGGATATAAAAGGGTTGGCCTTACGCCAGTTGGACTTGTCGGCAGCCGCGACCAGCACAGCTTTTTACAGCTTATCATGGACGGCGTAAAAGATAAGAGCGTGACATTTATAAAGATAAAAGATCACGCGAGCGACAAGACTATCCCAAGCTTTAGCCTAAAAGGGCTTGAAGAGTGTGATTTTGTGGCGGGTCTAAGCCTAAATGAGCTTATAAATTTACAGTGCGACGCAACGGCAATGGCGCTGGTGCAAGAGGGCATAAGTGTCGATACGATCACGCTTGAGAGGCTTGATGAGTTTCACGCTGGCTGGCTCATTTTTTACTACGAGCTACTAACCTCTGCCACTGGCATCATGCTAGGCATCAACACCTACGATCAGCCAGGCGTTGAGATAGGAAAACGTATCTTAAAAACCATGCTTTTAAAGTAGAAAATGAAGAAATTTCTACTTTTAGCTCTTTTTGCCACGCAAATTTTTGCCTTTTCGGCGAGTAAATTTGTAAATGACGCTAAGTAGCAGATCGGCGTGACGCTAAGTTACGATCCAAGCTATGAAAAGCTTGCTTACCCAATGGGCGATGTGGATATCAAAAAGGGCGTTTGCACTGACGTTGTGGTAAGGGCGCTACGTCATCAGGATATGGATCTGCAAAGGCTCATTTTTGAAGATATGAGTAAAAATTTTTCAGTTTATCCTAAAAAATGGGGCTTAAAAAGGCTGATAAAAACATCGATCACAGGCGTGTTTTAAACATCGCTACCTATCTAAAAAGAAAAGGTTTTGAGGTGAGTGATGATAAATTTCTGCCAGGGGATATCGTCACATGGATGCTACCAAGAAATCTACCTCACATCGGCGTGATCTCAGATAAATTTGAAGGCCAAACGCCGCTTGTCATCCACAATATCGGCTATGGCGTGCAAGAAGAAAATATACTTTATAGCTACAAGATCACGGGGCATTTTAGGCTAAAGTAGCAAAATGGCTTTTTAATCAAATTTTAGGCAAAATCGCAAAAAATAAATTCAAGGAAAAATAATGTTAGAAGTTAGGGGACTTACTCAAAGATTTGCAAGCAGTTTGCTATTTGAGGATGTAAATTTAAAGCTAAATCGCCACAACAGATACGGACTAATCGGAGCAAATGGCGCTGGCAAATCGACATTTTTAAAAATTTTAAGCGGAGCTATCGAGCCAACTAGCGGCGAGATCATCATAGAAAATGGACTCAAGGTTGGTGTGCTTGGGCAAGATCAGTTTGCGTTTGAAAATTTCACTCTAAAAGATGCGGTGCTTTATGGCAACAAGCGCCTATATGACGCCGTAAAAGAGAAAGAAAAGCTCTATATGAGCGAGGAATTTACAGATGAGATAAATGAGCGCTTAAGCGAACTTGAGATGATAAGCGCTGAAGAAGACCCAAGCTACGAGTACGAGACTAGGATAGAAAAAATCCTAAGCTCGCTTGGGCTAAATGAATTTGATAAGTTAATGAGCGAGGTTGAAAACTCAGATAAAGTTAAAGTTTTGCTAGCGCAAGTGCTCTTTCCAAAGCCAGACATCTTGTTTTTAGACGAGCCAACAAACAACCTTGATATAGACGCGATCGCATGGCTAGAAAACGAGCTAAACCGCCACGAGGGCACGCTTGTGGTTATCAGCCACGACAGACACTTTTTAAATAGAGTTTGCACAAATATTTTGGATGTGGATTTTAAGAAAATTCGCGAGTTTTCAGGCAACTACGACGACTGGTACATGGCTGCAAATTTGATCGCAAAGCAGCATGAGATGGAGCGTGACAAGAAGCTAAAAGAGAAAGAGGAACTGGAGAAATTTATCGCGAGATTTTCAGCAAATGCGAGCAAGGCAAAGCAGGCGACCTCACGTGCAAAACAGCTTGAAAAGCTAGATATCGCCGAGATCGCAGTCTCAAGCAGGCGTGATCCAAGCATACTATTTCGTGCAAACCGCGAAATAGGCAATGAGCTAATTGAGCTAAAGAACATTAGTAAGAAATTTGATGATAAAGTGATATTTGAAAACTTTAACTTTAAGCTCGAAAAGGGCGACAAACTAGCCATCATCGGACACAATGGCGTTGGTAAAAGCACACTTTGTAAGATCATAATGGGCGAGATAAAGCCTGATGCTGGCGAGGTGCATATAGGCGCGACCATCGAGCTAGGATATTTTGCGCAAGATACGGTAAATAAGATAGATGGCGAGCTAAAACTTTATGAGTACTTGCAAGATGCCAAAAACAAGGACATCGACGAGATCAGAAAGTGCCTTGGCAGGATGCTCTTTAGCGGTGCCGAGCAAGAAAAAGCAGTCGGAGCGCTAAGCGGCGGTGAAAAACACCGCGTGAGACTAGCTCAGCTCATGCTTCATAGACCAAATTTACTTGTCATGGACGAGCCAAACAACCACCTCGATCTTGAGGCTATCATCGCGCTTGGCGAGGCGTTTTATAACTTTAATGGCTCAGTCATCTGCGTGAGCCACGACAGGGAGCTGATAGATGCCTTTGCAAATAGGATTTTACACCTAAAAGGTAGTGGCGAGGTTGTTGATTTTAAAGGCACGTATGAAGAGTATAGAGCAAATTTAGGACTTGAAGGTTAAATGCTCACTTTGCCTCTAAAAAATTTCTAGGGGCAGCTTAAATTTATCCCTTCAAATTTACTACTCAAAATGAGCCTATAAATTTAGGTAAAACTACAAATTTTAAATTTCATCATATAGATGTGTCAGGAAGTAATATTATAAATAAAATTTAACTTATAATTTTTATTTTAGTATTATTAAAGCTTTGAATTTTTATTAAATTTTTGTTAAATTTTCTCAAAAATAGCTTTTAAACTTAAAGTGTAGGATAAATTTGAGTTAATTTAGCCCTTTTTGTATTATAAAAAAGTAATATTATTAATAAAATAACAATTTAGAAGAGTAAAATCATAAAAATTAGCTTAAAAATGAAATATAATTTTGCCTCAAATGTCGTCCTATCAACTAAAAATCTTAAAGCTTAAAAAAAATAAGTAGTCATTAATATTTAAAATCCCAAATACCTATATAATTTCACTCGGTAACAATTTTTTACTAAGGAGAAGCTGTTATGGCAACTAGAAAAGAACATGATTTCATCGGCGAGTTGGAAATTTCTGACAATTTTTACTATGGTATCCAAACATTTAGGGCTACTGAAAACTTCCACATGAGCGGTAGAACATTAAAAGAGTATCCATACTTTGTAAAGGCATTTGCACAGATCAAAAAAGCTGCTGCGCTTGCAAATAAAGAGGTTGGCGTTTTAGATCCAAAGATAGCTGATGCTTTGGCAAAAGCTGCTGATAGAGTAATAGCTGGTGAGTTTTTAGATCAATTTGTCGTTGATATGGTTCAAGGCGGCGCTGGAACAAGTACAAATATGAACTCAAATGAGGTCATCACAAACATCGCACTTGAGAGCCTTGGCCATAAAAAAGGCGAGTATCAATACATCCATCCAAATGATCACACAAACCTTGGACAAAGCACAAATGACACTTATCCAAGCTCTATTAAAGTAGCAACTTATGCAAAACTTACTGACTTGCTTGCTGCTATGAATTTACTAAAAGATGAGCTTGAGAAAAAAGCAAAAGAATTTAAAGATATCATCAAAATGGGTAGAACAGAGCTTGAAGATGCCGTCCCTACAACACTTGGCAACACTTTTAACGCATTTGCAAGCTACATCAAAAGTGACATCGAAAAGATCACAGCTGCTCGTGAGTCAATGACACATCTTAACATGGGCGCAACTGCTATAGGCACAGGCATTAACTGCCACCCAGAGTATAAAAATGTAGTTGTTAAAAAACTAAAAGAGATCACTGGAGTTGATTTTAAAAAGGCTGATGATTTTATCGCTGCTACGCAAGATACTGCAGACTTCGTTCACGTAAGCGGTGCGCTTAAAACTGCAGCTGTTAGACTTTCTAAAATAGCAAACGACTTAAGACTAATGAACTCAGGCCCAAGATGCGGTCTAGGTGAGATAAATTTACCTCAAATGCAACCAGGCAGCTCAATCATGCCAGGTAAGGTAAATCCAGTTATCGCTGAGGTTGTAGGCGAGGCTTGCTATGAAGTTATCGGTAACGACGTAACTATCATGCTTTGCTCTGAAAGAGGCGAATTTGAGCTAAATGCATTTGAGCCAGGCATCGCTTATGCGCTATTTAACTCTATATTTATCCTTGAAAATGCTATGAAAACACTAGCTGAAAAAGCTATCAAAAAACTTACTGCAAACCCTGAGGCTTGCTTAAAATCAGTTCTTGGCTCAGTTGGTATCGTAACAGCATTTAACCCATATATCGGTTACGAAAAATCAGCAAGCATCGCTAAAGAAGCCCTTCAAACAGGTAAAGCAGTTGGCGATATCTGCCTAGAGAGAGGCTATCTAAGCAAAGAAGAGATCGATAAGATTTTAGAGCCTAAAAATATGCTAAATCCGAGCATGGTTAGGTAAAAATTTAAGCAAAGTATTATTAAAAGCGTGCCAAAATTCTGGCACGCTTAAGTGGTGATTTTAGTAATAAAATTTAATAAAGGAGTTTTCGATGGATATAATGCTGATCTTACAGATTATAGTCCTATTTGGCGGCATCTATCTTGGTGTCAAACTAGGTGGTATGGGCGTTGGCTACGCAGGTGGTCTAGGCGTTGTTGTGCTTGCTTTGCTTGGTATGAAAGTCGATATGAAAGACATCCCTATGGATGTTATCTTGATCATCGCTTCAGTTATCTCAGCGATCACAGCTTTGCAAGTTGCTGGCGGACTTGATTATTTAGTTCAAGTAGCAACTAAAATTTTACGCAAGAATCCAAAACAGATCAACTTTCTTGCTCCGATAGTTACTTACTTTTTAACTATCCTTGCAGGTACTGGACACACTGCGTTTTCTATGATCCCTGTTATCGTTGAGGTTGCAAAAACTCAAAACATCAAACCTTCAGCTCCACTTGCGCTTTCAGTTGTCTCTTCTCAAGTAGCGATTACTGCAAGCCCGATCTCAGCTGCGTTTGTTGCTATGAGTGGTCTATGTGAAAAGCTAGGTGTTAGCTATCCAGTGTTGCTATTTATTTGTATATCAACTACATTTGTAGCGATGATTATCACTGCGTTTATCATCAATAAATTTTACGATCTTGACCTTTCAAAAGATCCTATCTATCAAGAAAGACTTGCAAAAGGTTTGGTTGAAGAGGTTAAAGCTGCTGAATATCACGAGCCAAAACCATACGCAAAAAGATCAGTCGCTATCTTTGCGATTGGCGTTTTGATCGTAGTTTGTTATGCACTATGCATTTCAAAGAGCCTAGGTCTTGTAGAAAAACCTATCCTTTCAAGAGATGCAGCTATCATTAGCTTTATGCTAACTATCGGCTTTACAATAGCAGTAGCTTGCAAAGTTGAGACAGGCAAACTTCTATCAACTAGCACTTTCCAAAGCGGTATGAATGCGTGCATCTGCGTTGTTGGTATCGCATGGCTTGGTACAACATTTGTTAATGGACACCTTGACGCTATCAAAGAGGTTGCAAAAGACTTCGTTACTCAGTATCCATTTATCCTAGCTGTTGCGCTTTATTTCTTAAGCTGCTTGCTATACTCACAAGCTGCTACAACAAAGGTTATGATGCCAGCTGTTGCTGCTGCTCTTGGTATGACTAGCCCTGAAAATTCAGGTCAAATTTGGATCCTTGTAGCTTCATTTGCTGCAGTTTCTGGTCTATTTGTATTGCCAACATATCCTACAACACTAGGTGCGATAGCGATGGACGATACAGGAACTACAAGAGTTGGTAAATTTGTATTTAACCACTCATTCTTCATCCCAGGAACTATAATGGTTGCATTATCAGTTATCCTTGGATTTATAGTAGCTCCAGTTCTTATATAAAACTTAAGCCGAGATCTCTCTCGGCTTTTTTAATCCACTTTAAATTTTCAATTTTTTATATTAAATCCTT
>ERZ772974.1011-NODE-1011-length-19073-cov-2.945893_pt1 | contig 19073 bp, 15 predicted proteins | sample MGYA00580671_ERZ772974 | MGnify/ENA primary metagenome ERZ772974 (study PRJEB29015, sample SAMEA2738065) | human oral metagenome | biome: human oral; feature: human-associated habitat; material: saliva | place: China | collected 2218 ... | reverse complement strand
GATAGTTGCCATCATAGCTTTCTGCGGACGATTGGTGGAGCGAAGCAGAGCGTTCAGACCCAAATACATGTGGGTGACGACGTTACCTGCCAGTATCACAGTCATAAAATCGTGAGCGGGCTCGATCGTCACATCGCTTGCTCCGAAAAAGCGCAAAATGGGAGTGAGAAACACTTGCAAGATAAATCCTAACGAAAGCCCCATGGTGAGATTCATGAAGAGTACATTTCCCAGAATGTCCTGTGCCGTTTTGTAGTCTTTCTGTCCGAGCCGAATGGACATCAGCGTCGAACCGCCCACGCCTACCATGGCTCCAAAAGCAGCCGTAAGCAGCATGACCGGTCCGGTAAGTGCCAACCCCATAATGGCCTCAGGGCCGACGCCTTGTCCTATGAAAACACCATCGATGATGTTGTACACGGAAGATGCAGCCATGGCAACGATGGCTGGAATGGCATATTGCATCAAGAGTCTCCCTACAGGCTGTTCGCCCAAGGCGTTGAATTCTACTTGCTTCTCTCTGGTCATATACTTTGGTCTTTTCGATGGCAAAGTTACGACTTTTTAAGCAAAAGATGTTGAGTTTTATTTTACTGCCTTATTATTTGACAAATGCATTTCTCAATATAGCGCGAGAATTTATCGTTTTAGCTAAAAAATATCTTTGAGCGAGCGTGAGCTTTTATAGATTTAGTGAAAAATTGCCTTTGGGAGTAGGTTGATAAGTCTAAAAAGTGTGTTTTTTACTGAGGAAAGGCTCTACTTTCCCTTATCCTGTTTGAAAATACAATAAGGCTGTCAGCTGGCATCCTTATTGCATTTGAAAATATCCTTATTGTATTTTTCGGCATCCTTATTGGGACGGCCAGATGAGAAGGAAGAGTTTTAGGACCACTTTACTTTGAGATGAGTTTTAAGCCATTCTCAACTTATTGGAATACGAATTATATTTACAAAGATAGGCGTTTTCTGAGTTTTTTAGATAACTTTTCCCCTTTTCTCTTTTATGGTTTTCTCCCTTAACCTTCATTGTTGGTAAATGATAAAAAGACTGGGTGACAGATGTCTGAAAAACATGGGTAGTTCAAGGTTCAGAATCGCCAAAGTCTAAAAAATTGTACGTTTCTTTGTGCTTCGCATGCTTTATCGTATTTTTGCACAGATATATCATAAAGGTGTAAGCTAAAACATAAAATAAAGCTCTATGAGTGAACAAATGAAAAAAATCAAGCAGCTCGTCGAACTTCGTCAGAAAGCCCGCATGGGCGGTGGTGAGATCGCTATCGACAAGCAGCACGCCAAAGGTAAGGCTACGGCTCGTGAACGTATCGACATGCTCCTCGATAAGGGTTCTTTTGAGGAATTGGATATGTTCAAACTCCATCGCTGTTCCGATTTCGGAATGGAGAAGAAGAAATTCTTGGGCGATGGTGTAGTGGCTGGGTCAGGGACTATCAATGGTCGCCTTGTTTATGTCTTTGCTCAAGATTTCACCGTGAATGGCGGTTCACTGTCAATCACAATGGCGGAGAAGATTTGCAAAGTGATGGATTTGGCCATGAAGCAAGGTTGTCCCTGCATCGGTTTGAACGATTCAGGCGGTGCGCGCATCCAGGAAGGTATCAACGCGCTGGCAGGCTTTGGTGAGATTTTCCAACGCAATATTGAAGCGAGCGGTGTGATTCCTCAAATCTCTGGTATCTGCGGTCCTTGTGCCGGTGGTGCTGTATATAGTCCAGCTTTGACCGACTTTGTTGTGATGCTGGAAGGCGTTAGCTATATGTTCCTTACTGGTCCGAAAGTGGTAAAGACAGTGACGGGTGAGGACGTAAGTCAGGAAGATTTGGGTGGCGCTCGTGTACACAGTAGTGTTAGCGGTGTGGCTCATTTCACAGCTAAGACAGAAGAAGAATTTGCGGCTCTGATTCGCGAACTGCTCGAGTATGTTCCTCAGAACAATATGGAGAAAGCTCCAGCGAAGGAATGTACCGACCCGATTGACCGCAAAGAAGATTCCCTCAACGAACTTATCCCCGACAATCCCAACATGGCCTACGACATGTATAAGGTTATCTCTGCGATTGTTGACAATGGCGAGTTCTTGGAGGTTCATAGTCAGTTTGCTCGTAATATCATTGTAGGTTTTGCTCGTTTCAACGGTCAGAGTGTGGGTGTTGTGGCTAATCAGCCCAGTGTTTATGCCGGTGTCCTCGATAGCAATGCCAGCCGCAAGGCAGCTCGTTTCGTGCGCTTCTGCGACTGTTTCAATATTCCTATTGTTAGTCTCGTTGACGTGCCAGGCTTCTTGCCCGGAACAGGCCAGGAGTACAATGCCGTTATTGACCATGGTGCAAAATTGCTCTATGCTTACGGCGAAGCCACTGTACCCAAGGTGACAGTTACACTGCGTAAGAGCTATGGCGGTTCCCACATCGTGATGGGTTGTAAGCAGCTCAAGGCCGATCTCAACTATGCTTGGCCCAGCGCAGAGATTGCCGTGATGGGTGCCTCTGGTGCGGTTGCCATCCTCAATGGCAAAGAAGCCAAAACACAGGAAGATCCCAAGGCTTTCTTGGCAGAAAAGGAGAAAGAATACAATACGCTTTTCACCAATCCTTATAAGGCTGCCGAATATGGTTATGTTGACGATATCATCGAGCCACGTAACACTCGCTTCCGCGTGATTCGCGCTTTGGCACAACTGCAGAATAAGCGGGAAACGCGTCCTGTGAAGAAGCACGGTAATATTCCTTTATAAAATGTGTAAATGTGTGAGTGGGCGAAGTTGTACCTCTGTGCGATTCTTCCATTCCCATATTTTCGTATATACCTATTAGCACATTTTCAAAATGAAGACGTTCAAATATAACATCAATGGTCGTGAACTTTGCATCCGTGTAAGTGGCGAAGACAGTACGATTTCGGATATCCTTGTTGATGGAGAATATCCGCAGGTGGCAGAAAGCGAAATGCCCGCTTATGCTGCTGTCATCTCGCTGGCTTTGCTGGAGAACGACATCGAAGTTGTCCACGACGACGAATCAGATGTCATCACGTTGCAGCATCATCGCTCCTTATGGGGTAATCCCGTTAGTTTGTTGCGCCCAGTTGTGGGTGGCTCATCCTGTTCTGACGATGTCGCAGTGCCTACGAGCGAAGTTTTCTAACCATACATTCATAACGAATCATAAAATATGAAGCAATATAAGTATAAAGTCAATGGTGCGCAGTATGACGTGACCATTAACGAGATTCAAGGTCAGTTGGCCAAGGTGGTTGTTAACGGCATCCCCTTTGATGTAGAGATGCAGAACTCGCAGCTCTCTGAGGATAACCTGCCCGATGTAACAACAACTGCTGCTCCGTCCGCAGTCCCAGCAGCTCCTGTTGCTGCCGCTCCGGCTGCTACTGAAGCCGCTCCTTCTGGTGCAGGTGAAGGTACGCCTGTGAAAGCTCCGCTACCAGGTGTTGTTACGAAAATCAACGTTTCAGTTGGTCAGCAGGTGAAGAAGGGCGAGAATGTTCTCGTTCTTGAAGCCATGAAGATGGAGAATAATATTACGGCCGAGGCAGATGGTACTGTCAGCGGTATTGCTGTTAAGGCGGGCGATAGTGTGCTCGAAGGTGCAGTTCTCTTGACCATTGCCTAAGTCCTTTCTACCCGTTAGTCGGGTTGAGTGATAAAACAACGGAAGACTTTTATCCCCAGTGGGTAAAGTCTTCCGTTGTTTGTTGTATAAAGTCAGTGACTTATTCCTCTAATAACGTGTTGAGCACTTTGCGGCTGAGGCGATGCGCCTTGACTTCGTTTTGCAGCAGTTCGCGGATGTCGGGAGCTGCAAGGCGGGTACGGTTGCGCAGCAGTATGGGAATGAGCACTTCTGTTTGCTTCAGGCACGCATATTTGCCCAAAAGAACGGGAGTAGGGTAGCCGTAGTGACGGATAAATTGGATGGCGCGGTCGAAGCAAATGGAGTCGGCCACAGCCATATTATTGACCAACATTGGAGAGGGACTTTGCAGAAGCACATCATGCGCCCCTTGCGCGTAGCCCCAAAGTTGTACGAGTTCTAAAGCCGCACTGTCGCGCCGCGTCAGTTTGTCGCGGTGGAGGAGTTCGTTGGAAGCCATGGCGGAATAAGAAAGGCTTCCGAATAATACCAGTAGTAAAAGCGCGTGTTTCATCTTTTCGTTATTTTCTAAAGTCCATGATTTTGTGGTTGGCTTTCTTTCGTCCGAGAGCACGGAGTTGGTAGAAGCCATGAGGGAGATCGGCTGTGTTAAATGTTGAGTCGGGACGGAAGCGACGTATTTCTCGTCCCGTATTGTCCACCACGACAAACGTTTCTGCATCCACGTTGAGCTGAGGCACTTTCTGCGAATCCACAGAAGGAGACAGAGCAGTCGGTTTCTTTTGTTGGCGGAGTGTTTCGAAGATGCCACCCATGGCTTGCAGTGGGTCGTTGTCGTAGCTGTGGGCGAGCCAGTCGAACACTCCCTTTACGTTGTCCGTTAGAAACTTGCTGCGGAAGAGGCAGAAGCCGTTGAGATGTTGCGTGCGCAAGAAATTGATTTGGCGTTGCAGCGCAACGAGTGGCCAATCCTTCTCGTTCGCCGACAAACAGTAGAGCCCCAGCCCCGGAACAATCGCACCACGCTGCGCACGTTCTTTCCAGTCGAGCACAAAGGGGTAGAAATTATCCCCATCAAAGTACATCATCGGGAAGAGTACATCCATCGTTCCCTCGTTGAGCCACGCCACCGCGTCCTGATGCACCGCGTCGCGCGCATTCCAGCCCCGCGAACTCTGCCGAGCCATGTCTGCGTATTTTCCTACGGGCGAGCAACTCAGTACTATACCCGGTCGGACGCTATCTACAGCGCGGCGAATCTTACGCACCACGCGCGTCACGTTTTCCGTACGCCAGCGGTTGATGGGTTGCCCCTGTCCGTAGCGTTTATAAGTCTGCGCATCATTAAAACGGATGCCATTTTCCGGATAACGAATGTAGTCGAGATGAATCCCATCAACGTCATAGTTTTGCGCAATCTCTTGACAGATAGAAGCAATGTAGTCGCCAGTCGCTGGTACGCCAGGATCCATGAGGTACTGGTCGTTGCTGAGCTGACAAAGCTCCGGATGGCGGCGCGGTAGCGAGCGGTTGCCCAGTCTTTTCATATCCGCTACTTTATTCACTGGGAACGCCACCACCCAAGCATGGAGTTCCATTCCCCGTTTGTGTGCCTCGTCAAGAGCAAAGCGCAGCGGATCGTAGTTGGGACTCTTGCCCGGCGTACCAGTGAAAGCTCCGTCCCACGGCTCTATGTCCGAGGGATAAGCCGTTGTTCCACGCAATCGAGTTTGGAAAAGTACCGTGTTAATACCCGCCTGCTGCAATCGATCGAGGATGTTGATGAGTTCCTGCTTCTGATGGGTGATGCCCTCAGCGTTGTTGGCGCGCGTCTTGGGCCAATCAAGTCCCATGAGCGTTGTAAGCCACACGGCGCGGTAATCCTTCTTCTCCATCTTTACGGACTGAGCCGAAAGGAGAGAGAAAACGGTAGGGAAGAGTAGGAGTATGAGAAAAAGTTTCTTCATTCAATCAGAAAAAGATGAGAAAAACCGATGGATATTATTGCAGTTGCTTGTAGAGCTCACGGAGCGCCGCGCGCGGCATACCGAGACTCACCGCCTTATCAAGGTCGCGTCGTGCCGCACCAAAGTCCTTTTGCTGAATCAGTACGCCAGCTCGTCCCACATAGAGCTCGCGATTGTCGGGCGCAAGGCGCAGCGCTTGATCATAGTCGTTGCGGAGAGAGGGGAAGTTTTGTTGTTCCTCTTCTAAGTGGATGCGATAGAGCAGCGCGTTGAGGTCCTGGAGATGCGCATTGATATAGATGCTGATGCGTTGGAGCGCCTCCTTCGGCCGTCCTTCCTTTTCGAGCGTCATAGCCAGAAGAATGGGCGCATTCGTATTGGAGGGGTTGAACGAAAGCACCTTTTCCAAATCGTTGCGGGCATTGCTGTACTGTCGGTTTTGGAGATGTGCTGCTCCGCGCAAGAAGTAGAGCCGCTCCCGCAGCGAGTCAGTTTGTGCTGCCGGCATCAGCAAATCACAGTCGGTGATGCACGCCTGCGGGTTGTTATCTTGCAGATAAACTGTAGCCCTGTCCATGCGCGCGCCATGATCCGACGGATTGAGGCGAAGCACCTCGGTGAAAGTCTCTATGGCTTCGCGATAGCGTCCTTGCGCGAGTGCAATCTGTCCCAAACTGCGCCGCAAAATATTGTTGCCTGGCGCTTTCGGACGAAGCTGCAAACATTCGCGGAAGAGACGTTCGGCGGCAGCGAGCGAATCGGAATGCAGATAATTATATGCCCACTTCAGATTGTCAGCATATTTGAGCGAATCCTCACGTTCTTGTCGTGCGTCCTTTGTCTGCACGTCGTAGTCGTGGAGGTTTTTGGAACGCACGGTGGTAGCCCCTTTTCGGAGTTCCACTATGGTTTGGCCCGTCATCGGGATGATGCTGCCGAGCAGAAAGAGCAGCACTACTAATCGTTTCATACGGACAAAGATAGAGATAAAATAGGACAATGCGAAAAGCGAACTGCCCACGCTATTGATAGTGTGTAGTCTTTAGATTTTTTTATTACTTTTGCTCCGATAAAATTATATAACGCTTAACAAATAGCCCCTTATGATGCTATCGGAGAAAGGAAAAGCTTTCTTGCAATTGCATATCTCTGTCCTGCTGGCAGGTTTCACTGGATTGTTCGGTAGGTTGGTGTCGCTCGATGCTGCCCAGTTGTCGTGGTGGCGAATGATGCTAACCACACTCATCTTGGTTGTGTTCATCGGCTTTCCGCGCATCCCCCTCAAGCGTGCTTTGCAGTTGGCCGCTTGCGGTGGATTGTTGGGCATCCACTGGGTGTTGTTCTACGCTAGTATTCAGTATGCCAATGTTTCTATTGGTGTGGTGTGCTACGCCCTTGTGGGCTTCTTTACTGCCATTGTCGAGCCGCTCGTTTTCCATAAGAAATTCTCTCCTCGCGAGCTTGTCTATTCTCTCATCACCGTTGCCGGTCTCCTTTGCATCTTCTCGCTTGACAGCCGCTACCGCTTGGGCATAGCTATAGGTAGTATGGCCGCTTTCACGGCAGCGGTGGCCGCCATTTTTCTCAAGAAATACTCTCAAGAAGTGCGTTCGCGTGATGCTTTGGCTTATCAGATGATGGGCGGCTTCGCAGTGCTCACGTTGCTTGTTCCGCTCTATCTCGCAGCATTTACGGATGTTCCCACGCTCTTCGTTCTTCCACAAACGGTGGATCTTATGTGGATTTTCGGCCTGTCTTTGTTTTGCACCGTTGCCCTTTATCTCTTGCAGATTGCCGCCCTCAAAACGCTTCCTGCTTTTACGGTGGAACTGAGTTATAACCTCGAACCCATCTATACCATTTGCATGGCGTTCATCTTCTTTGGTGAAGGGCGCGAACTGAACTTCTCGTTCTATTTGGGCATAGGCCTCGTAGTACTTAGCGTGCTTCTCCAAACGCGGCGCGCTATGAAGAGGAAAGAGGCGTAAAAGGGTATAGAGATTAATCTTCCTTCAACTTTCCGGTTTGAGATGCAACTAGTTGATAATAGAATCCTTCCTTTTTAATGAGACTTTCATGATTGCTTATCTCTACTATTATATTCCCTACAAGAATCATATTGATACAGCTCACATCACGGGTCTTTATTCCAACATCTGTTACCTCTTCAAATCCCATTAACAAGAAAAGGGTTTGAAGAGGTATTAAAAAGAATTCTTACTCGCTGATTATCTGTAAAAAGGCATCAATGCGTTCTCCTTCATCCTTCGTGAGATGGGGAATTTGTGTTTTTAATAGATTTACACGTGAGCGTAGTTGTTCTTTATCAGCCGTCAACTGATAGTTGATGAAGAGAAGTCGGATGTGAGTGTTCCAATCTCTTGGCTGGGCGCTAAGATGTTCTGTACACAAGCGCTCTGCCTTTCGGAAAAAAAGCTCTGCATTTTCCTTGTCACCGGTTTCTTTTGCTGCCAAAGCTCTAAAAGTTAAAAGACGTATATCGGTAGGGTAGATAGATAGTCCCTTATTCAAATAAGTTATCATTTCAACCGTGTCTATTGCTATAGCTTGCAGTTCATAATATCCCGGGAGAAAATTAGGATGAGAACGAAGTAGTGAGCACAAAAGACGAGCGTATTTTGTGCTTTTCGCTTTAATTAAAGACATCTCATCAACAGGAGAATCATTATAATATCCTCGTAAAATATTGAAAAAACGCTTCCAGACCTTTATGGGATACTTGTTCAAGATTGTTTTTGTTGTCGTTGGCACAAGGACTCGCTCAGATGTATCGACAGAGGAAGTGAGAATGCCATAACCATCATTTAACAAACGGACGTTGTAAGTTACAGGCTCTAATTCTCCTTTGCTTATCCAATTGTTCCAATCACTTGCATGACTTTGTTTGCTTGAAACATTGGCAGGCACATCAAGTATTTTCCGCGAATCAGGTTGTAGGGTCAATTGAAAAACACTGTCTGTAGAAGAAATCTTGTCCGTTTCTCCATGATAGAAATAAGCGATATATCCTTCTCTGGCTGTAACAAACTCGTCTGTAGTCATATTCAGCACACATTGTTTTTTGCCATTCTTTATTTGGAAGGACATCTCAAAATCTTCTGGAATGAGCTGCATCCAGGGGGTGGTGTCCAAGTTGCGCAACGAGAAAGACGCAGCATAGTCTACCTGCTGCCCTTTTCCTGCCACTGATAGCAAAAAAAAGAGGAATAATAAGATCTTACTATATTTCATACATTTGGTATTATAAAGTTATTTCAACATGAATACATCCATTTTCATCCAGGACTTTGCAGCCTTCTTGTTTCAATGCATCTTTCAATTTGCTAATTTGAGATGCTGATAAATTCCGCTTGTTTATATCAAAAACATGTACCTTTTATTGTTTTATCTATATATCACTTCATATTTCGGAAGAACCTAATATGTTCTCTATAATTCTATCCGGATTCTTTTGCGCACAGCAGCCTCGAGATAGTCCATAATTCGCCATGTTGTTCCTTTTTTTTGAATGTGATAGTAACGTCCGGAAAGAATCCTGCCGTCAGAGACATAGAGGGGAGTTAGTGTCCATTTTGGTAAGTGGGTGAAGTAGTCAGTAAGCAGAGCCACATCTTTCTTATTATTGTCTGAAAGAGTTTCAGGTGTCAGAATATCTATGCTGATATTTCCTGTAGATGAAACATAGGCAATCAGATTATAATCAGTAGTGTCTGAAGATAATTTGTAATGCTGACCTTTAGCATTTAACTCTTCACTCATCACGCAAGATTGAGCAAACAATCGCTTAATGTCCCAATATATTCCACCATCGAAAACAAAGGAGACATTATTCTTGAAAAGTGCATATTCGTTGGCCTTAGTAAAGTACGCACTTTTATATGTTTCAAAAGCTTGATGCTGTCGTTGTCCTTTTAATACCTCAAAACAACCGAATTCGTTAGAGACTACAAAGCCAAAGTATGGAAGAGGATTTGTTATGAAGCAGAATTTACCATTGAGCCAAACAGCTGGAATTTTGGCTGTATCTGACTTTGTTTGTTCAGAGACAAATCTCTTTGTATCTTCCTTCATTAACGAAGCATCTGATTTGGACACACAAAAATCATAAGGCTCTTCTTCCGTTCGTAGATGAAAGAACCAATCTGCATTGATATGCTTGTTTCCCGAAGGAAGACTCGTTGATGGAGTACTGACAAACATGACTGTCCCCAGAGGCCAACCAATAAGTTTCTCGCACGATTTCTTTTTAGAATTCAACTCTCTATCAAGAGGTCGTATGGATTCCCAATGCGGAGCTGCATGGAAAAAGGACGCACGCATTTCATCCAGTGACACATATTGCAGCGAGGGAAGAGACAATAAAAAGTCTTTATCTCCTCTTATACATTGTTGAGCATATGATGGGACACTCAATAAAACAACTAAAATGAATAAGATTTTATGCATTTGTTAATATCTTTTTTTCTTTCGCTATTTGAATGGAAACTTCGATCCATATTTTTTTCTGTAATCTCACCGTCTTCAGGCACACCTTCATAGGAAACGAACTCCCCTGTTGTAGATTCATATACTACAGCATGAGAAAAACCATAAATCCGTAGTTTGTCAAAGCAACTCGTGTCAGTATGAGACGGACCATAAGCATGTCCATCCTGGTAAGGATGGGTATGATACGTTGTATCGTAAAGGTTCTTTTGTATTCAAAAGCAAAATCCTAGAGTTTTTACAGTTGGAACTTCTACTAAGACATGTTTTACTATTTGTCCGATGAGTGTCTTATCTACTGTAGGTATAGATGACATAGTATGATGACAGTCATTAGTATGCTTTATTATAATTAGCGGTACAAAGATTCATAGAAAATTGTTCAACGCCAAATGTTTCTTGTAAATTTTCAACAACTAAAACATCTCTTTTTTATTGGATAGATTAGTTAGAGTTTGCTTTATTGTTTTTATTAAAAATGGGAATCGCAATTAAACCTTTTCCTTCACCATTCGTCCTAAGAAAGCGACATCGCCCTAGGGAGGGCTATGTCAGTATGATTGAAACAGGATTATTCATAAGAAAGTGATTGCATGAAACGACTTCTTTTTTCATTGCTTGCTCTCATCGTCTCTCAAACTCTTTTGGCCCAAAAATATGTGGTTACGGGCAGCGTAGAGGACGAGCGCAATATGAACAAACTTGAGTTTGCTTCCGCCACGCTGATGAAGCTCGACAGCACGAAAATCATTGGGACAATGACCGACAGCATTGGCGCGTTCAAACTTCGTGTGGCACAGCCTGGCGCGTATATTTTGCGCGTTAGCTTTGTGGGCTATTCGAAGGCGGATCGCATGGTGACGCTCACGGAGAACAACGATTCCATTGATTTGGGCATCATAGGTTTGGCAGGCGACAAGTACACCTTGCAGTCGGCCGTAGTCACTGGTACTGCCGCGCGTGTGCAGCAGGTGGGCGACACCACAATGTTCAACGCCTCGGCCTATCGCACGCCAACGGGTTCCACCCTCGAATCGCTTGTTAAGCAGTTGCCCGGCGTGGAAGTGAGCGACGACGGAACTATTAAGTGGAACGGAAAAACCGTCAAGAGCTTTCTCGTTAATGGTAAAGACTTCTTCAAGGGTGACACAAAGGTGGCGATGAAGAATCTGCCTACTGAGATGGTCAGCAAGCTGAAGGCGTACGACAAGAAAAGCGACTACACAGAGCAAACAGGTATCGACGATGGTGAAGAAACTACCGTACTAGACATCATGACGAAGCGCGAGCTGAATGAGTCGTGGATTGTTAATGCCGATTTGGGGTGGGGTAATAAAGACCGTTATGCTGAGAAATTCTTTGCCACTCGCTTCTCCGACAACAGCCGCGTCTCCCTCTTCGGTTCGCTCAACAATACGGGCGACGAAGGTTTTGGCGGACCGCGTGGCTTTGGCAGAAGTAACGGACTTACCTCGAGCAAAATGTTTGGTTTGGACTTCGAATGGGAAAATGGTAAGAAAAAGCGCGAAGCAGGCCGTTTGGAGTTGGGCGGAAACGTTCGATACAGTCACACAGGCGTTGATCTTCTCGCTAAGACCAATTCGGAGATATTCCTCACAAGTGGATCTTCTAGTAGCTTTGCGAACAGCCTCTCCAGAAGCTTCTCGTCCTCAACTTACGCTGGTGGAGAATTGAAGTTAGAGTGGAGTCCCGACTCAATGACTTATGTAGATATCCGCCCCACGTTCTCGCATAGCGATAGCCATAACAGCAGCAAGAGCCGGAGTGCTACTTTTAAGAGCGACCCTTATGGTTTGAGCGGTTCGCCACTGGATAGCATCTTTGCTGCTAATCCCGCAGCTGCCCTCACCGGTATTGCTGTCAATCGTAGCGAACGGCTCTCGAAAGGCAGTAGCGTTAATAATTCAGTGGGTGGAAGCATGGATATCATTCGTCGCTTGGGAAGCAAAGGCCGCAATGTGAGTTTCCGTGCAAACTATAACTATAGCCAGGGACACAGTAGCACCTATTCCATCTCGGATATACAATACTATAACGGCAAGGCCGCAAGCTTCCTCAATCAGTATAGTTGGACGCCCAGTAAAAACTATAATTATGGTTTGCGCTTTGGCTATTCCGAACCCTTTGCTAAAAACTGGAACGCGCAGGTGCGTTATGAATACTCCTTCCGTTATCAAGATAGTGACCGCAGCCGTTACAATCTGAATGAGATCGATTCGCTCACCTGGGGCAACCCACTGGCTTATCCGCCACTGGGAACGCTTCCTACCGAAGCCCAAGTTCTGCAAGCAGTGCGTGATGACTACAATTCACAGTATGCCACCTATCGTTATTTCAATAATAGTGTGAATCTGGGCGTGCGCTACAACAATAAAATAGTCCGTTTCGATGCTGGCGTAAGTTTCAATCCACAACGCACAAAATTAGCGTACGAACGCCCCGGACAGAACATAGATACCACCGTGGTACGCAAAGTGTTCAACGTCTCCCCGCAAATGCGCTTCCGCTACCAATTCTCCAAGACCAATCAGTTTGAGTTCAACTACCGAGGCTCTGCATCGCAACCTTCGATGACGAACCTGCTCGACGTGGTGGATGATAGCAATCCTTTGCTCATTACTATGGGTAATCCCGGTTTGAAACCCTCGTGGGTAAATACGTTGCAGGTTCAGTATCGTGGCTACAATCCAGAGCAGCAAGCAGGAATGTTCTTCGGCTTCGACTTCACGCAAACGTCTAACGCCATCTCCACGCGCATTGTCTACGATGACGCTACAGGTGTGCGCTATTCTCGTCCAGAAAATATCGATGGTATCTGGAGCATGGGAGCACATGGTATGTACAATTTCGGCTTTGGTAAAAACAAGGTTTGGACACTCTCCTCGTTCACTAATTTCAGCTTCAATCACGATGTAGGTTATGTGAGCCGTGTGAGTGGTGTCGGTCATACGCGCAGTCTTGTGGCAGCCTATCTGCAATCTACTGCTATACGCAGTCAGCACAACACCGCGTATTATAATAATGTGTTCAGTTCTGCCAATGCGGAGAAAAATATCAATAAGACCTTGAGCATGGGTGAGCACTTGCGCCTCAACTATCGCGCCTCCTTTTTTGATGCAGGTTTTATCGGTATGCTGAACTATCAGCACTCGCGCAACAGCATCCAAACATCAAGCAATCTCAACACTTGGCAATTTAGCTATGGAGCTGAAGCCAACTTCAATGCACCTTGGGGAATGAGTCTCTCCACGGACATCCGTATGAGCAGTCGCCGTGGATATTCGGTAAGCTCCATGAATACAAATGAACTGCTTTGGAATGCTCAGCTCAGTCAGAGTTTTCTCAAGAAAAAGAACCTGACACTCAGCGTGCAGTTCTATGACATTCTCCAGCAGCAAAGCAATATCAGTCGCGTGCTCAATGCGCAGATGCGCAGCGACTCTTGGAACAATGCCATCAATTCTTATTTCATGGTACACCTTATATATAAGTTGAACATCTTCCCAGGTGGCAGTTCTTCAAAAGATGCTGATGCTAAGCGCGACGGTGAGTGGAAAGAAGGTCGCGGCGGTCGTCCTGGTCCCGGTGGACGTCCCGGTGGTGGACGTCCTGGTGGCGGTCCTGGCCCGGCTGTCCTGTCCCCCAGCAGTCGCTTCTAAGCCACACTAAAACAATCAGACATTTCAATAAGATAAGGACGCGCTTTGCGAGCTCTGCTTTCTTCCTCCCTACATGGAGAAGACTGTTTGCCGCAAAGCGCGTCCTTTTTGTGTTTTACCGAAATTTATAGTCTACTCTTTGCAGGAAATTGATTCTGTTACTAACTTTGCTGAAAAATAAAGACGTAATGAAAACGAGGATAGGCCGATTTTTCGGTGTCTACTTTCTATGGGTCGTTTGTTTTGTTCTGCAAAAACCTTTCTTTCTCCTTGTGTATGGACAAAACGTGCAGCACCTCCGCGCAACAGATTGGTTGAGCATTATGTACCACGGACTCCCGCTTGATTTCAGTATGGCAGGGTATCTCTCCGTCATTCCAGCTTTGCTGCTACTCCCCACGCTTTGGCGAAAAGAGCAGTGGCCGCAGCGAACGTTGATGGCTTATTTTGGCTGTGTATCTACTATCGTAGGGATGGCTTTTATCTTGAATCTTGTGCTCTATGGCTATTGGGGATTCCCACTTGATTCAACGCCATTGTTCTATTTCTTTTCGTCGCCGCAGGAGGCGGTGGCAAGCGTGAGTGTTGGATTTTTGCTTCTCGGCTTGTTGCTAACGGCTCTTTGTAGTGTTGCCATTTATGCCGTATTCTATTTCTTCTTGCTTCGCCCGAAGCGTTGGCCGCAGTTTGAGAGAATTCACAATAGAGCCTGGAAGAGCTTGGCTCTGTTTCTTCTCACAGCCGCTCTGTTTCTCCCTATCCGCGGTGGGATAACAACGTCGACGATGAACGTAGGAAAGGTTTTCTACAGTGGCGACCCTGTTCTCAATCATGCCGCCGTGAATCCGCTTTTCAGTTTGATGGAATCATTGGTAGGACAAGAGGATTTCGCGAAACAATATCGCTTCATGGACGATCGTGAGGCAACGCACCTCTTCCGCTCTATGCAAGAACAGCCGGAAGCGAACGTGGTGCTTTCCGACTCCCTGCTGACCACACAACGCCCCAATGTGATGATTGTTGTGATGGAGAGTTTCTCCAACTTCCTCATGAAGGAAACGGGCGGATTACCTAATGTGGCGGTCAACCTTGATTCGATAGCCCGAACGGGAGTTCTCTTCACGAATTTCTACGCCAATAGTTTTCGCACCGACCGCGGACTGGTTAGCATCTTGAGTGGTTATCCAGCTCAGCCCACGATGAGCATCATGAAGTATCCCAGTAAGACGGCGCATCTCCCATCCATCTGTGGCGCTCTTTTGAAAGCTGGTTATCGTCCTAAATACTACTATGGGGGCGATGCAGATTTCACCAAAATGCGCTCTTATCTCGTGGCGCAAGGTTTTACGGATATTGTCTCCGACCAAAATTTCTCCGTTGGCGACCGCCTTTCGAAATGGGGTGTTCATGACCATTTGCTTTTCCGCAAGGTATGGGAAGAACTCAGCAGCGAAAAAACACAGCAACAGCCTTTCTTCCGCGTGGTGCAAACGAGCAGTAGTCACGAACCTTTCGATGTGCCGTACCACCGTCTAAGCGACGAGCGCCTCAATGCCTTTGCCTACACTGATAGTGTTATCGGAGATTTTCTTCGCAACTTCCGGACGTTGCCCGCATGGAAGAATACGCTCGTTATCCTTGTTCCCGACCATCTCGGGTGCTATCCCCCTCATATTAGCAATTTTGACATCAACCGCTATCGTATTCCGCTCATTCTGACAGGAGGAGCTGTTCGAGAACCGAAGCGCATAGATATTATTGGAGGTCAGCAGGACATCGCCGCCACGCTTTTGGCACAGTTGGGCTTGTCGCACAAAGAATTCGCCTTCAGTAAGAATCTCTTCAATCCGCATGCTCCGCATTTCGCTTTCTTTGCTGTGCCCGATGCTTTTGGGCTCGTCACCACCGATAACCAACTTATCTACGACAACCAAGCTCACCGCGTGATGCTCGACACTGGGCGGAGCAAAGGGCAGAACTTGCGGCCGGCAAAAGCTTATTTGCAAAAACTCTACGATGATATTGCTAAACGCTAACAAAGATGCTTGATTTCTTTACAGATCTGGACACACAGTTGATGCTCTTTCTCAACGGATGGCACACTCCGTATTGGGACAATTTTATGTGGCTCTTTTCATCTAAATGGGTATGGCTACCTTTCTACGCTGCTTTTGTCTTTGTGATTTTACGCAACTTCAAGTGGCGCGTTTCGGCTCTAATCTTTGTGGCTGTGTTTCTGACGATATTTTTCGCCGATCAAATCACGGCTACACTGCTGCGCCCCATCTTTCATCGTTTGCGCCCGTGCAATCTGGATAATCCCTTGTCGCAGTTCATTCATGTAGTGGCAAATGATCGGGGTGGGGCTTACGGTTTCCCCTCTGCCCACGCCGCCAATGCTTTCGGATTTGCGTTTTTCATCCACTATTTGTTTCGTCGGAGTTGGCTCTCGCTGCTCCTCTTTGCGTGGGCACTGATGATGTGCTACACGCGCATATATTTGGGCCGACACTATCCTGGCGATCTCCTGGTAGGTGCGATGGTGGGCTTTGTTAGCGCGAGTATATCCTATTGTGCACTACGTTATGTTGCAGGAACTCAAAAACAGAAGTCGTTGCATGGACTCTCTGTTCCTCCTTACGTCCTCCTCCTCACGCTTCTCACGTTTTTCATCCTTTCCTTTTTCTATCCTTATTAGGGAGTGTGGAGAACTAAAAAAGAGAAATAGAGTGGTTCCTGTTTCCTTTGATGAGATTTAGGGGAAGTCATAGATTTTGTAGCGTGTGTGATTTTCTTTTTATATCCGTTTTACACAAATAAGTGCAGAAAAGTGTAGTAATTTCACACTTTTCTGCACTTATTTGTGTAAAAGGATGAGTTTTAAGCAGCGGGTGGTGGTTTCCGATATGGCAGCGCGGCAGTCGATGCGTTCACCTACAAGCCAGAGCGGGCCAGCAGCATCGCAAACGATGAGGGCGGCGCGTTTGTGAATGCGCGAGCGGTGACAATTGGTGAGATAATCGCTCACAAGTTTACTTCCCTTCATGCCGTATGGGTGGAAACGGTCGCCAGGTTGGAGACTGCGGACGAACAACTCTCCTTGAATCTTGTCGGCATCAAGGGTGGCAACTTCTGGAACTCTGCTAATCTCTACCTTCTCGCATTTTTCTATGAGCAATGTGCGCCCAGCGGACAATGTTGTATTGCTTTCGCCGAGAGGAGTAGGGGGAACTTCTTCAATGATAGGCGAAAGTATGAGCCGTCCTTGATGGAGAGTGGCCCACCCTGTGGTACTCGTGAAGAAAATGCCCGATTCGCCTTGCAGCTTAGGGAAGATGTCAGAAATATGGGAAGAACTGAACCCATACTCCTTCATGAGGAGGAAAAGATATGTTTGTGGCGCGGAGGAGTTTAGCAAAGTGTCCACTTCAACGGAAATGCCGAACGTCTCTTCCCGCACGCTTTCTTTTCGGAACTTCTCAAATTGTTCTCCGACGATGTTGTCGGCTTCGGCCATACGCTGCATGGTTTCTGCAAGGGTGCGGTCGAGCGATGGATTTATTTGGCGCAACAAGGGGAGTATTTCTTGTCGCAGTTTGTTGCGCTTATAATAGGTGTCCGCATTTGTACTATCCACAACAAATGCTTCGCCTTTTTCTTTCAAGTAAATTTCAATCTCTTGTCGAGTCACGCCGAGGAGCGGTCGGATAACATCCGTAGTGCGAACGGACATACCCGTCAGTCCTTGCAAACCAGCACCGCGCAGGAGGTTGAGGAAGAACGTTTCGGTGTTGTCTTCCTGATGATGCGCTACAGCCACAAAGCGGATGTTGCGCTCACGGAGCAATTTTCGGAACCATGTGTACCGCAAATCTCGCGCCGCCATTTCGAGACTCACCTTTTGCACTTTCGCCACCGCCTTTGTGTTGAAGTCGGCACGATGGAGCGGCACATCCAATCGCTTGCAGAGTTGCTCCACAAAAGAGGCATCGCGGTTGGCTTCTTCATCGCGCAAATGGAAATGACAATGTGCTGCCTCCACAGGATAACCCAAGTCGCGCAACACCAGTAGAAGAGCCACAGAATCAGCTCCACCACTGAGAGCAACCAAAACACGCTCGCCATCATGGAGCAGATGATGGCGAACGATGAGTTGGCGGATATTGTCTGTAAACTTCAATGTCTTGTTGTGTCAGTTGTGGAGAGAAAGATTTTTAGTAGGAAGCTGTGGCAGGAATTCCCTCTTTCTCAATCATTGCCACGATGCGATCCAGTTCCGCATGAGTAGCTTTCTGTAAGTCGTGGTTGGGCGTTTCGCGGTCGATGGTGTAGATCATCACCTGCTGTGGTTTGATTTCTTTGATTTCGACCGGCTAAGAAATTCAATAACGTTGATTTTCCAGTACCGCTATCTCCTAACAACGCATATTTCTTTCCTTTTTCGATAGTGAAGGTCACCGGCTGCACAATGACATGCCCATTGAAAGCCTTGAGCGCTTCGACCATCTTTTCAACATCATAAGGATACAAAGGGCGATCGACGAGCTGTATATACTCCAGATTGATAGTGTCGAGCTTGAGGATATTGTTATCCACAAGCATGAGAGCTTTACGGATATTGGGACGCGCCGCCAAAGAGGCATTACTCAGCACACTCACCTTTGCTTTCGGACAAAAACGATTGCGCAGCGCGATGGTATCCTCTATGATACCCAAAAAGTCGGGATGGGTGGTAGGTTCTCCGTTACCAGCAAAGGTAAGTACATCGGGCACTTGTCCTTCCATGTGCATCTGTTCCAAACGAAGTTCGAGCGCACGCTGCACCTCCTGCCGTGTGGGGCGTTTGGAGTGAGCAACGCGATCTTTATTGAAACCACATTCGCAGTAGACACAATCGAACGTGCAAACCTTTCCATCGCGTGGCATCAAATTGATGCCTAAAGAAATTCCCATCCTTCGGCTGTGGACAGGACCATATATTGGTGCAGGATAAATAATTGTTGACATAATCCTATAAGTTATCCCCGCGAAGTTACTGTAAACGTCCGAATTTTCCAAACCCTCCTCTTGTTTCTTATTTCATATGTATCTTGCCTTTTATTTTTAATCGTATCTTTTCTGCTTTAGGAGCTAAAGAAGTAGTTGAGAAAGTCTTTGTGGGTGCTGTGCGACACCTCTGGTGTCGGAGAGAGGAGTGGAGTTCTCTCCACGGGTTCACCCTCGCTCCGCTCGGGCATCACCCGCGGTTACGCATGGTGTGTCCCCACCGGGGACAGTGGGTGAGCGCA
>ERZ772974.1006-NODE-1006-length-19106-cov-4.421763_pt1 | contig 19106 bp, 26 predicted proteins | sample MGYA00580671_ERZ772974 | MGnify/ENA primary metagenome ERZ772974 (study PRJEB29015, sample SAMEA2738065) | human oral metagenome | biome: human oral; feature: human-associated habitat; material: saliva | place: China | collected 2218 ... | reverse complement strand
GGGAGGGGTGCGAGGTGGCCTGCGCCATCCTGAAGTCATCATTAAGCGGGTCAAAAGAGGTGGTGCGCGGCTTCTGCTCTTGCCCCTGTTCAGTACCGTTACTGTTCTCCGCGGTCACCGTGTCGTGTTCGAGGGCGGAATGTGCAGGTGCGTTATGAGATACAGCGGTATCGACGGTTCGCTCTGTGCCCGCCTGCTCCTGTATAGGAAAACTGCCGGTGGCGGGGGCTGCGGGACTATGCTGCGCGTGTTCCTGTGGGGTGGGGGCAATAACCGAGTCGTCACCCGCTAGAGTGTAGTCGTCGCCAACGTGTGCCGGAAGCTCATCCATGGGCTCCTCATACGCCGTGCCTTCATCGTTGAAATCGGCGGAATCGGTGGGCTCCTCAATCCACAGCTGCCACCCGGCCGGGACCGGGCCCCACGCGGGGTCGGGGCGCCAAGTGGGGGTGGGTTTCCAGCCTTTGGGGGGTTTGGGCCAATTCGGCGGCGGATTAAAAATCAGTGCCATGAGAAGCCTTCCTTCTGCCCGCGCCACCCCCATACCCGGAAGCGATGGCGCGCACAATCTAAACAAGAGAAATACGGTAACCATAGAATTATGTCATATTTACCGCTAAAATACCCTGTAACAGTCACTTAGACAACCCCACGGCGCAACGTTGCGTGAGCATCGAAAAGTTGCAGGAGCGGCATAGATTATGAGCACTAATTCGTCGGAGCCCAAACGGCACCCCGAGCACAACCACCACGCAGGCACAAACCAACAGAGGCCGCAGGATACGAGGCAAAAATCACCTAAATCATCCGCTACTTCCCCAGCCCCTGAGACCACCTCAGGGGTTACTGATGTGCCCTGGAGCAGCTCCAACACCACTGCTCAACGCGCCGAGAGCACCGCCTCAGGTTCGGGTAGTGAGCAGGGCCCCGTCCAGGCGGCCCCCGTCAGCCCCGGGGATGATCCTCGGCCGGTATCGCAGCTGCTTGCCCTGCCGCCGCTGACGGACGCTATTAAGCAGGTCTCTAAGAACCCCGAGAACCCACCGGCGCACGGCTCGTATGCGGTGCCCGTATATAACCTCGACCCCAGCCTCACCTCCGATATGTCGGCCTCTGTTGAGCGTACCCTGCCGTATCACCGGTTGGCCTTTGCCGACGGCCGTTCCCGCTGGTTCACGCCCCTGCTGGAGGGCCTGGTGGGTCTGGCAATCTATGTGGGTCTGATTACCCTGTTTACCGTGATGACGAGCATCTCACTGATCATCCGTGCGGATAAAACAACCGACTTTGGAACCTACATAAGGGACAAAGTACTGGATGATCCGCTGGCTATGTTCTTCATATTCGGTACAGTTGCTCTCATGTTCCCCGCCATACGTGTTGCACGCCTGATTTTCGGTCCCCGTCCATGGGGCCTAGTGCACTCGGTGCAGCGCCGGATCCGCTGGTCGCTTCTGCTGACGGCGCTGGTGGTGGGCGCCTTCTGCTATGGGCTGTACACCCTGCTGACACTGATGCTGGACGGCTTCTCATCCATCGGTTTCCACCACAAGCAACCGCACGAGATTGCCTTCTGGCTGAACATGGTGATGCTTCTTGTTCTGGTGCCATTGCAGTGCTACGCGGAGGAACTGATATTCCGCGGCTACCTGATGCAGACCATCGGCCGGTGGCTCAAGAACCCGGCGTGGGCGATCCTGCTCCCAGCCCCCCTCTTCATGCTTGCCCACGACTACGACCCGTGGGGGCAAGCCTCAATAGTGGTTATGGCGGTACTCGCGGGGTTCCTCTGCTGGTACACGGGCGGCTTAGAGGCAGCTATCGGCATGCATGTGATGAATAATATAACAACGATGGCGATGGGTATATTCGCGAACACGGACCCGCTTCAGATGCAGAGCAGCGGCACCCCCACCGATTTCGCGATGGTGCTCGCCACCGAGGTTCTCTACACGGCGGCCATCTGCTGGTTCACGCACTACCGCGGCTACCTGCGCACTGCCACGTTCACTGTGCAAGATCCGAAGCAGAGCCACGCGCCCGTGCAGATCTCGCCTGCCCAGGCCTCTCAGGGGCACTCACCCCAGTCGCCGGAACAGCCGAAGCAGCAGGGGAAGTAACCTCCCCAAAAAAGCTCACGGTGCGGTGTGCCGGTGCGGGCTGAGAACCCACACGGGCGCACCGCATGCATCATCTGGTGTTTCCGGTCTGAGTCTCTTCACGCGGGGTAAAGCAGCATTTCTTGCTTTTACCTCACGTGAAGAGGCTTTTTAGTACCCCAAAACTCTCGCGTGAAGGTAGGCTTAAAACATGAGTGTAGACGCAGTGAAAAACATCGAAGACCTAGCACAGTTCGTTGAGGACTCGCCGGTTTCTTACCTGGCGGCGCGCACCGTGGCGCGGCGCCTGCAGGGGGCCGGGTTTACCGAACTGACCGAGTCTGAGACGTGGCCCGACTCCGCCGCGACGGGGCGCCATTTTGTGGTGCGTGACGGCGCGATTATTGCGTGGGCGGGCGGGCGTCAGGCGTCTGCGGCGAGCGGCTACCGGGTGCTGGGTGCACACACCGATTCGCCCGCGCTGAAAGTTAAACCGAAATCTTCGCTCACGGTTAAAGGCTGGCACCAGATCGGTGTTGAGAACTACGGCGGGGGGCTGCTGAACTCGTACCTTGACAGGGAGCTGCGTTTGGCGGGGCGGCTGACGGTGCACGAGGGCGGCACCCTGCGTGACCGGTACGTGTGCACGCCGCCGCTGGCGCGCATCCCTCAGCTGGCCCCGCACCTGGACCATAAACGGAACGAACTGGTTCTTGATAAACAGTTCAACCTGTACCCGATTTGGGGTATTGACCCGGGTCAGAACGATGTGCTCGCATACTTGGGGCGGCACACGGTCGATGAGGGCGGCGACGTTGACCCCGCCACCGTGGTCGGTTACGACCTGCTGACCGCCGATTCTCAGCCGGGGCGCCGGTTTGGGCAGCACGGCGAGTTTTTTGCCTCCGGTCGGCTGGATAACCTGTCGTCGGTGCACGCGGGGCTGTGTGCGCTGGAGCGGTATGTGGCCGATAACGCCGACGAGCACGCATCCCACACCGTGATGCTCGCCGGGTTCGACCATGAGGAGGTCGGCTCGGAAACCCGCAGCGGCGCGGCTGGCCCGTTCCTGGAAGATGTGCTGGTTAGGCTGTCGGCGGCACGCGGCGAGAACACGGAACAGTACCGCCGCTCTGTCGCCTCCTCAGTGTGCCTGTCGGCGGATGCGGGGCACCTGCTGCACCCGAACTATCAGGGCCACCACGACCCGGTGGTGCAGCCGGTTCCCGGTGCCGGTCCGCTGCTGAAGATTAACGCGAACCAGCGGTACGCCACAGACTCGGTGGGCGCCGGTATTTTCGCGGCGGCATGTAAGGCGGCACGGGTGCCGTATCAGGAGTTCGTGTCGAATAATAATATGCCGTGCGGTTCCACCATCGGGCCTATCACCGCCACCCGGTTGGGGATGCGTACCGTGGATGTGGGCGTGGGTCTGCTGTCGATGCATTCGGCGCGCGAAATGTGCCACGTCCACGATATGGCATACCTGACCCGCGCGGTGGAAGGCTTCTACCGGTTACAGGGTCTATAACCGGACTGCTGCATAGCGGGACGGCGCAGGCGGCGGCAATGACGGCACAACATAGTGCATGGTTTTGGCATTTTTGTAATGCTCCTATCCTTACAAAACAACCGAAACCGTGCACTATATGAGTGCGTGGTGAAGGATTAAATACTTATGGTAACCGGGGAAGCATATGACGCCGTAAGTAAGCAGCAAAACGAGGAGCTTCAGCTCTTTCAAGTGCCCCGCATAAGTCTGCTTCACCATATTTCTTAATGAAATATCTTTCTTGGAATAAATATATTTCTGCGAGGTCTGTAGACGACAATGTGAGGGATTCTTGAGTTGACCTACCGAGATGCGGTTCCACAAAATCCATCAGAAGGTCGTCAGTGCTGATAGTTACATAGGGTAAGGGCTCGTCGGTATTTTCGCTCGTTTCCCAGTAATCCAGGAGAGCTTTGTCGTTGGTGACTAAGTAGTCAATATTGTGCTTCACCATTGCTGCATGTATATGAAGGTCGTTCTTATCGGGGTATCCATGTATTGAGGAGATGGGGTAACCTTCTAACACGAACACAGATTTACCTATCTGCTCTCTAACCTTCACCCGTGCAGCATCATTTCCAGTTGGGTTTCCTCTAAGCCAGTGGTACCCCCACTCGTCGAGAATATTCTGTGTTGTGTGTATATCGAAGTACTTTTTAATTAAGAAGGAAATGGAGGATAACAGAAGTGACTAATAAAATAGATTTTTTAAACGAATATAGTTTATCTAGTTCAAGTGTAGAAATTGTGACGGATGAAAGCCAAATTGTAGAGGCTCCAATTCCAAATTTTTGGAAAGAAGCACTTTTGTCAGATAGTTTGGAAGAAAGAAAAGAAAAAATTCTTTCAGTGTGGAAAGAATATTCTTCTTCTGATTTGCGAAACACAATTTCTTATTTAGGCGATTATTTAAAAAATATAGACTTGATTTGTTTAGACGGCGAATATTCGCTTTTGTATACGATTTTGACTTACCAAACAGGAGAAGAAATCTATTATGAAGGGAAGCAACCCGTTACAGTTGAGGTGCTGAAACAAAAGTTTGGAGAAAACGCACCAACTATAAAACAATCAATAGCAGATTTCTATACTCATATCCACAACGGTTTTTATGATTATACAAGTAAAAGCATGGGGATTGATAACCTTAAAAATGTGAACTCTATGGCAGATTATGACTGGGAATATTTGCAACAGTTAGACATAGATTTAATCCCGCTTTATAATTTTTTCAGTAACGGTATGGGGGAATACGTTGTTTTAGACATCGAAAATGGAAACACCTATTTATGGTCGTCAAGAGAACTTCCTAAAAGGCAGTCTGACTTTTGGGCTTTGGTAGACGAATGGATTATAATTGGATTAGATTTTTAAAACAGAGAGTATAATTTGTTGGTACCCTAAATGTTAATCAAGAAAAGTATAACATTTGGGGTATTTTTGTTATTCAATACAATTTACCTTGACATCTTTTCATCTTATGCTATACTAATTTTATTACTTTTGGGAAGAGTAAATGTTGAGGGAGATTGGGAGAGGCATGATTTGCTTTTATCTCATACTTGCTCACTCTGTCCGACCCTCGGACGGGGTCGACTAGTTTTGGTTTACTTCGTCAGAGGCTCAGATTGTTTGTCCGTGTTCTCATTTGCACACACCAACCCTCTGATTGTGTGGATTTGTTCTCATTCAGACAATCTGACCCTCGGAAAGAGTGCCCGAGTTCTGATTGACTCCGTCAGAGCCTCAGATTGTTTGCCCTTGTTCTCATTCGCACAATCCGAGGCTCAGATGAGGCAAATCTGTTCCAGTTTACTCTGTCAGAGGGTCGGACAAGCTCTTTTCAAAAGTAATGACCATATCCGAGGGGGATCGGATAAAAATGAAAAAGAAAAGGTGGATATATGCCAGCAAAACAAACATTATTAAATCTGCAAACGAGCAGTTTACGCTATGCCGAGTTTTCTCAGTTTATCGCGCGTTTCTTAGACGATGTCGAAAAGGAAAACTTGGATGTCAAGAAAGAAGAAATCTTGTCTAACTTGCTGGGGCAGCTAAAGACTAATTTGCCTGCTTATCAAGCATCGCTAGGACAAGTTCGGGCGAGTGAAAAGTCCAGCACGATTACTGAAGCCGACCAGTTGCGAGATGAGGATTTTCAAGCGCTACGCGAAGCGATTAAACCTTACCGCAATAGTCGCCGTGAAAACGAAAAGGCAGCTTATAAGACTTTAGATTTGCTTTTCGACCAGTACAAGAAAGCGACCAAGGTTTCCTATGAAGAAGAAAGCGCGCTGTTAAACAGTCTACTAGAAAAACTCAGAAAAGCTGAATACCAATCCGCTATTGAGACTTTGGGGATTGGGCGCTTTATGAATAACTTGACCGAAAGCCAAGCGGCTTTTGAAAAAGTTTTTTCTGACCGCTCACAAGAAAAACTTGCTAAAGTCAGCTTTGACACCAAGCAACTGCGCAAGGACTTGGCAGTTCCTTACCAACAACTAAGCGACTATGTAGCTATTCTAGCTCAGTTGAAAGAAGACGCTATTTACCAAAAGACCTTATCTGTCCTCAACAACAGCCGCAAGTACTACGCCGATGTCTTGGCACGCCGCAAGGGCAAAGATAAGAAAGAAGCGAAAAAGGTAGAAACGGAAACAGAATAAAAAAGACGCTCCACTTACTCATAAGTGGGGCGATTTTTCTCTTTACGCCGTTTGGCTTCTCGTTCTAGTTTTGCCCAATTAGTTCACATACTTACACCACCACGGAGCACTACAGTATTTCAGATATTGTCAATAGCGACAAGACCCCGATACCCGCCGCCAAGGAACTCTACGATGCCAAACTCAAGCTGGCAAAAGAAGGCTTGGCGAAGATTGAGAAAGAAGACCATGAGAAGTACGAAAAGCTCAAGGGTTTGAGCGACCAACAACTCATGGAAGCCATGTTTCCGACGCAAGTCGGCGAGTATGAGCGGGCGCGCTCGACTTGGAAGGAGAACAACAAGGGCTGGTTGCAGTGGGTTGAAATTGATAGCAGTGGGTGCCATTATCGCGGGGAGTGTCCTGAGCGGAGGCACACTCGCTCCTATCCTTATCGGAGCAGGGACAGCTTACCTGGTGGCAGATAGCGGTTATCAGGCGGTTAGCGGGGAGACCATTTCGGGGAAACGGCTGACTGACGGGGAGCGTATCTGGGCAGGTGTGGACGCATTCTTGACGGCAGCGACCGGTGGCTTTGCGACCTATGCCAGCGTGCTTGCCAAGACAGGGAAAGCCGCAACGACGACGGTACAGACGGTAGGCAAAGCTGTCAATTATGCCGACGATGCCAATGACATCGCTCATACGGTGACCGCGATGCAGGATGACCCTTGGGCGCAGCACTCCAATTTGGAATAGGGCGTGCGATTGGTCATGGAGTTACTGCTCTTGGAAATAAAGCTCGAGCAAGATTTGGCAAGGGTGGCAGTGGAGCTGATGTGGACTTGCCAAGTAGTGGGAAAGGTGTGGATCTGCCAGCGGGCAATGCAGGCTTGAAGACCCATGCGGACACAGATGTGGATCCGTCTACGCTTGGTACAGGCAAGAAGCCAAAACCAGAGATTCAGACGCCTCAACATCAAGAAATACCAAGCCCAAGCAAGAAGCCAGAGCTTGATGTGACGAAGACAAGCAAGCCTGAGATTGACCGTGCAAGCAGTCCAGAGATAACTGGTCCAAGTAAGAAGCCAGAAATTGATACCACTAAAACGGCGAAACCCGAGATTGACAATCCAAGCCGTCCAGCGGTGGATAAGACCAACAGCAAGCCGAGCGAGATTGATACAGGCAAGACGGTGAAACCGGAGGTCAGCCAAGCTCGTCCGAGCGAGGTGGCGTCACCAAACAGTCGTCCAAAAGAAGTGGATGTGACCAAGAAGCCAGACATTGAAGTCAGTCGCCCAGCCGAAGTCAATCCGACCAAGGTTAAGCCAGAAATGGAAACCAAGGTCAAACCAGACATTGACGCAGCGGCAGCTAGTGCCAGCGCCGTTCCGAAAGTCAAGGCGCAAGAACCCGACCTCCCCAAAGCCGGACAACCCGAAGTCACCCCTGACGCTGGCAAGAAAGTGCAGAAGCCAGAAGAGGTGGATACCGAAGCAACTAAGGCTGGTATAGGAATGTCGGAAGATGCAAATTATGCACAAAAGACATATGGTCACTCGTTCAGTCAAGAAGGACAGAAAATATATTCTGAATTAGCAGGGGAACCTATAAAAACAATTGATGATTTAGTTGATGCAATAAAATCGGGTAAAATAGATATTAAAGACTTACCGGTTGAATATATCAATCGTGATGGAAATACTTTGATATTGAATACTCGTACATCACAGGCTTTAACTCAATCAGGTATTCCTAGGAGTGATTGGCATACGATTGATAGGACGGGAGAAAAGTTACACGAGACTTTGCTTGACGGACAACTACAAAGAAACAAACTCACTTCAGAAGGTATTAAAGAAGTTAGACCAAGTAACAGAAAAGGATAATAAATATGACATACAAAACAGAATATGTTTTACCTATGTTTTCTTCAAATTTAGAAAAAGAGCCTGAAATTCAGATAACAGGTTTGGAGGTTGCAATTCGGATTTCAGGTTATGATGATGAGGAACAATTTAGTGAAGTTCTACTAAAATTTCAATCAGTCTTGGAATTTACTCGGACATCCTCAAAATTTGGAATAACAGAGGGTTCTTATGATACAGTCATTAAAATTGAAAATTCTAAAAGATTAGCGGAGTTAAAAGAAACAAATGAAAGGGACTATGCGTTTTGGTCTCCTAATCATTATGCTTTTTACCTAGACGGCTCAGGTTTCTTTCAAATAATTGCTGATAGTTTTGAGGTGGAAAGGCTTGTTTGATTATACAAAACTTAGTAGAGAAGTATCCTATATATTAAGACATAATCCAGATAAATATGGTATAAAGCTGGACTCGGAGGGGTGGTGTTCAGTTGATGATTTAATACATAAATTATCAGAAACTCCTTTATGGAAAGGACTTACAAGAGATGACCTTGAAACAATGATAGAACTATCTGACAAAAAGCGTCATGAAATAAAAGGTGAAAAGATTAGGGCTTTTTATGGACATTCAATAAAAGACAAATTATCTAAAACAGCCAATAAACCACCGAAAGTTTTATACCATGGAACAGTTCAAAGATTTTTAAATCAGATTTTACAAACTGGGCTAATTCCAAAAGAAAGGCAGTATGTTCATTTGTCTTCTGATGTGAGTACAGCAAAGCAGGTAGCTTTGAGAAGAGATGACAGAGCTATCATTTTAGAAGTTGCTGCCCAGTCTGCTTGGGAAAATGGTGTAAAATTTTATATTGGGAATGAAGATATATGGCTTTCTGAGCCAATTCCTAGTGAGTATATTTCTATTATTGAGGATAAATAATCTTTTTATGACTAGAAATAGAAAGAAAGGGGAAAAGAATGTCCGATAAATCAATGAAAATGACAATGATGACAGAACAATTTGAAAAGGGCGATAGCGGAGAAACAGTAGAGGGCATTACTCTCATTGTTGACGGTGTTGTCAAAGACGTGACAGATATTCTTAAGGAAACAAAAGGATATAATTCAACCTTAGACTTAATTCAAGATGCTATTGTTCGTGGATTGGCTGAAATCAGGGAGTCATAGTTTTATTTAAGAGGACGTTAGTCCTCTTTTTTGTTATACTGGAAAGTGTAGGGGAACAAAATGGAAATTTTAAACAAGTACATTGACAATCCAATCCGAGATTAACAACTCAAGCCGAGCGAGGTGGCGTCACCAAACAGTCGTCCAAAAGAAGTGGATGTGACCAAGAAGCCAGACATTGAAGTCAGTCGCCCAGCCGAAGTCAATCCGACCAAGGTTAAGCCAGAAATGGAAACCAAGGTCAAACCAGACATTGACGCAGCGGCAGCTAGTGCCAGCGCCGTTCCGAAAGTCAAGGCGCAAGAACCCGACCTCCCCAAAGCCGGACAACCCGAAGTCACCCCTGACGCTGGCAAGAAAGTGCAGAAGCCAGAAGAAGTGGATAATCCAAATAGCGATAAAGGAATATCACAACAGACACCTAGAGTTATCCCTGGGCAAGATGGAGTTGTAACAGGCGGTAGTTCAACTAAACTAGGTAAAAATATGATGGAAGATATGGGGCTTAGTAGGGGCAAAAATGGACTGGTTATCAAGCCCAACACATCATTCCGGCAGATATGGCTGATCACCCTGTTATACAAAAAATGGGTATGGATTTGGATGATGCAAGTAATGGGAAATTTTTGCCTGTGCCAGATTCGGTAGATACTACAAGTGTTAGTCCATTATCAAGACATAGAGGTTATCACTCCACGTATAATGAATTTGTTCGTGCACAGTTAGATAATATTGATGTAAATCAATCTCCTGCAATGTTGCAAAAAGAGGTTAAAGAGTTACAAAGAAAATTAGGCATACTGCAAGATAAGGGTCTGCCTTTATATCCTAAATTTGGCGCAACCACCGAACTTCGGGAAAGATTTATGAAAAATTTAGACTAATTATTGAAGGATGATTTTATGACTAATAACATGAAATTTTTAACAAATATTCTATTCTCTGAAGACATAACAAGAGCACTAGAACAAGTTCAAAGTATAAATAGCTCCGAACAACTGTTCATCTTGCTAGACAATTATAACTGGGACAATGGCTTTGACCTTCCGCAAGCGGTACTTGATAATCCTGCTTGTACTAACGCTGTAGCGCTACTGGCATTTGATAGAGCGGACGGCTACCGTTTCCTTTTCGAGGGGTTCGGAGAATATTCCTCGCCAGTTTGGCAAGACTTTGTGACGTCTTTATATAAAGATTTATGTGAGAACAAATTTCCTGACGGAGAGCTTGGTTATTTGCCTGAACTTAGTAAAGTGCAGAAATTTAAGTTGAAAAAACAACATCCAGATTTACTGACGATATTTCTAGATGGAGTTGACGGAGAGCATGTCCGTGTAACTTTATAAAAGTAGGCTATATATCGTATTATATTTGGGAAATGGAAGAAAATAGACGATTGATTATTTTAAATGACACTTTCGGGAAAGAGGGGTCAGATGAGGAAATTGCTGGGCTTACGATTTTGGTGGACGGCACGATTAAAATCGCTTTTGACAAAATTCAAGCCATGCGTCAGTATGACAGTTATAACGAAGTCTTGCGGGATGTCATTTTTGAAGGTTTAGAAAAGATATTCACAGAAAACCATTGAAGAATTCAAAAAGATGTTTCCTAACATCCAAGTTGATGTATTATGGAAATGAGGTTTTTAAATGACGGATTATAAAGAAACAAAAGAAATGACTATAGAAAGTTTTCAAGATTTTACAGAAGAAGGTTTTACAACAAGTCAAGCACTTGCTGCCGCTCTTGAAGATTGCGCCGTATTTATGAAAAAAAGCGAAACTAACTTTGCCGGTGCTACCATAGCTTTGTCTTTGATTGGTTTAGATAATGGCTTGTTTCCAGATTATTTAGAGTATTTGCTGAAAAAAGTGGAGAAACTGTCTTTATCTGATGATATAAAAAAGGACATGGATAAAGTAAATACCATGCTTACAGCAGGTGATTTTTCGGTTGAGGAAGACCCCAAATATTTAGAACGGGTAAAGTTGATTTTTGATGAATAGTGTAATAGCAATAAGTTCTAAAAAATTAAAAGAAAAAATTGAAAGAGCTAAGGGGGATGTAGCGAATGCCCAGAGAGACGGGGAAGTCTTGATCAAGGGTGCCATTCCACCAGAGTATTTTCATTTTATCGAATAGAAGGATAAACTAATGAACGAACAAGAAATTCATCATTTACTTTACGACATTCCAGAGAATGTTGATTATACGGATATTCCGCAGGAGCTGGATTTAGAAGATGTTCCTAAAGAAAGAGTTGATAAATTACGAGATTTACTCCATTTAGATGATTTGGCAGTACGTTTTGATGCTGCATTGCTATTGACAAATTGGGGGGTGGAAGACGGTCTGAATACTTTGATAGACTTGTTTGAGAAAGGAGAAACGAAGGGATTTATCCCTCATCATCTACATCCTTATGATGACACCAACAAACATATTTTAGATGCGTTAATTGGCTATTGGGCGAGTCAAACTGATTTACATAAAGAACAAGAAGCTCGTAAAAGGATATATCCTACGATTATTTCAATCATTAAGCAAGCAGTACATTCATCTTATAGTATTGCGCAAATTGGTTTTTTAATAAAAAAAGATTTAGATATTCATAAAGAAGTTTATACAGAATATATCCCAGTTTTAGAGGATTTTTTGACAGCTATTATTGACGATAAAGAGAGGAACTATTGGCGCATTCATGACGCTCTTAAGTTGCTTTTAGAGGTGGATGAACCTTTTGTTCAGAAAATCTTGACTGAAAAAGGCAAAACATTGGCTGATTTTGGCTTAGATGGAGAAGAAAATGACTGAAATTAAATTTTATCGGGTAAATGATGCTTATGGCTATCTGTCGAATTTCGCTCCCTACCCTTTTGAGATAAATGGACTAATCTGGTCAACTTCGGAGCATTATTTTCAAGCTCAAAAGTTTTTGGACAAAGAGGGTTATTCATTAGGGGCGTGACACCCCAACCGCCTAACCACTCTTCACCACACAGAAAAACAACGACCCCTCACCTCTTGTCCACGTATGATGGTAATACCAAAACCAACCACCAACCATACACGCACAGGTAGGAACCGTTGCCTTCTCACCGTACCACCGGCCTGAGACCAGCACAATTCACGACCCTCCTAGCACTCCTGACCAACACCCTCACCTGGAATACTCCGAACACTAAACCTCATAAACTCACCCTCACCCAGGGGCTGAAAGCCACCCTGCTGTATCTACGCCAGAACCAGACCGAAGAGTTCTTAGCCGAAGACTTCGGAGTTTCTCAACCAACGATCAGCCGCCTCCTGAACAAGATAGAAACAGCACTGCTACACGTCTTAGCCCCAGCAGTACCGCCCATACCTGAAACCCTGCTGCAGAGTTCTGGGACCGTGATCGTCGACGGCACCCTCGTGCCCACCTACAACTGGCATGGTCCAGGAATGCGCCTATACAGCGGTAAACACCACTGTGCTGGATTCAACCACCAGATTATCTGCACTCTAGATGGTGTACCCTTGGTGATCACCTACCCCGTACCCGGGGCACACCACGACACGTTTGCGTACCGGTGGCACGGATTGGACAGATTCTTAGACCCGCACGATACTCTGGCCGATAAGGGCTACCAAGGACTAGACCTGATCACCCCGGTGAAGAAACTACCCGGCGGAGAACTCACCGACGACGAGAAACACCTGAACCGGCACATCAATCACCACCGGGTCGTCATCGAACGCGTGATCGCACACTTCAAGTGTTGGCGGGTACTCTCTAGTATCTTCCGCAGACCCCTCACCTCGTACCGGAGAGTGTTCTCGGTGGTGCGGGCACTGTTTTTCTGGATACAAAACCACCCAAATGAATAACCCTCTCTGAGATAGGAATGGTCAGCTCCTCCGTTCGGATGTAGACGTTCCTACAAACGGACAATATACAAATGTTTTCCTTACCCCTATATTTAAGAATGAAAGCTTTTTCATAAGGAAGGTAGGCATCATGAAAACCGAAAAATCGAAAGAAATTTTCTGGAGCATCATCTCAATTCTCGTAGGCGGAGTAGCCTGGCTAACCATGCAGAATATTTCATGGGGTGTAGTAGACCCCGCGAAAGTCGGTCTCGTATTCGCAGTAATCGGCCTCATTTCGCTTATCTGGGCTCTCTTCAATAAAAACTCCGATAGCTCACGAGCGCACGAGACTATACGTAACGCCAATAGGCCAAAGGAGGATTAAGAAATGACAAACCGGTGGAGTACTCTCAGAATCGATGAAGCCTCTGTCATGCACCTCGGAGTCATAGATACCCCTACTCTAGGTCGCCTGCCGATGCCCTAGCTTCTCGTCGTCCAAGCCCTCAGGAGCTATTCCAACGCTGGGATACGCAACAGTGGAAAATTGCTGACATCGAATTAGAAAAGGACATCCTGGATTTTCATACAAGGGTTCCGAAACGTCTTCGTGAAGAGCTGGAACGCCTTCAAGAGCTATCAATCTGATGGAAAAGCGCTGGTGAAGGTTCTGAAATCAGCGCTTACTCAGTTGCAACAAGCACGAGATATGCCAGGTTCACTGGTTGTTGACGGAACTCTAATTCCAACCTGGAACTGGCAATCACTCGGAATAATAAACTTCTCATGCAAACACAAATGTGCTGGTTTCAACCACCAAATCATCTGCACCTTAGACGGGAAATTTTTAGCTATCACCGACCCAGTACGGGGAGCTAGATACGACGTTTATGCTTACCGGTTTCACCAGCTAGAAATATTCCTTGATGAGTACGCTCTGGCAGATAAAGGGTACATCGGGTCAGGGTTACTGATTCCGACTAAACGAAAAGCATTAGTGAGGTGAGAGCAGAGCTGCGGTGAAAGAGAATAAGAGTCGGGTCAATCGGCTGAGGTCGGTGGTTGAGCGGGTCATTGCTCAGGTGAAGACTTGGCGAGTGTTACATACAGGGTTTCGGTATCCGCTGAGCTCCTACGGGATGGTGTTTTTGGTGGCGCGGGCGTTGATTTTCTTTGCGGCTGGGTACCCCTTATGAATAACTTTTTATGTCTTGTGCATTATATTTTGTGCGCCCGCATTCTTTTTCTGCTAAAGGAGCCTTGATTTCAAGAAAGAGTATTTTTCGCTGCTTTCTTGACTCCGAGGTTCTTTTTACACCGGGGAAGAGGAGCGTAGTAGCTGGCAGAGCGGTAAACACGCCGGTTCGTTTCAATTTCCCGGAATTTTCGTTAGGGTGGAAACGTTGTGCTATTTGGACAACACCTATACACACGGCGGCAAAACCGGCGCATACGGAAGAGATCGAATGCCAGCATCCACTCCCCAAGACACCATACCGTCGAACTCCGCGCAGGCAACACGCACTGCGGGAATCGAATTCTCCCAAGTCACCAAACGCTACGGCGCTAACACTGTGGTCAATAACCTGACTCTGAGCATCCCCGCCGGTGAAACCACCGTTTTCGTCGGTTCTTCAGGATGCGGTAAAACCACCACCCTGCGCATGATCAACCGCATGGTTGAGCCACAGGAAGGCGCAGTCACTATCGGCGGGCAAAATATCGCAGACCAAGACCCCTACAAGCTGCGCCGATCCATCGGGTACGTCATGCAAAGCGGCGGGCTGCTGCCGCATCGTACCGTGCTTGAGAACGTTATGACCGTGCCCCTGTTGAACGGCACCCCTAAACAGCAGGCGAAAGAACGCGCTCTTGACCTTCTGGGTACCGTGGGTTTGGATGCGTCCTTAGCGCAGCGCTACCCGGCTCAGCTTTCCGGCGGGCAGGCACAGCGCGTGGGAGTCGCGCGGGCGCTCGCGGCGGATGCCTCTATTTTGCTCATGGACGAGCCATTTTCTGCGGTCGATCCGATCGTGCGCACCGAACTGCAGGAAGAACTTTTGCGCCTGCAGGGCGAGCTGCATAAGACCATTGTTTTCGTAACCCACGATATTGATGAGGCCCTATTCCTCGGCGATAATATTGCGGTCTTCGCCCCCGGCGGCAAGCTCGCCCAATATGGCGCTCCCGAAGAGATCCTGACGAATCCCGCTAATGATTTTGTGGAATCTTTCGTTAGCCAGTCCGTGGGTGCCTTGCTGCCTGCCGATGTGATGCGCCAGGTGCGGTATATTCGCCGCGAACGCTACCGCCGCACACGCGAAGCCGCAGTATCGGGCGAGGGCGTCGCATCAACCTCTGGGCGGGGATAGTATGAACCTGTTGCTGGCAGATTCGATGCACTGGGACTGGTTGGGAAATAACATCCAGCGCGTCCTTGATTTGACCCTCAATCACCTGTACCAGGGCATTATTCCGGTACTTGTGGGGACCGCCCTGTCGATTCCGGTGGCGCGGTATGCGAGTCGCCGCCGCGCGCGGGAAGACGGCGCGAAAACCTACCGGAGTGGTGCGCACGCCCTGGTGCACGGCTTCGGGCTGCTCTACACAATCCCGTCGATTGCGCTCTTCGTGCTCATGCCGCTGATTCTAGGAACCAGCATTATTTCGCCGGTGAACGTGCTCGTGGCGCTCACGATCTACACGATGGCGCTGATGGTGCGTTCCGGGGTAGACGCTTTTAACGCGGTTCCCGAGCACGTAGTGGAGTCATCGCGCGCCCTGGGGTACACCCCGGCTCGTGCGTTTTTCACGGTGGAATTACCGCTCGCTTTGCCCGTGCTTTTTGCCGGTATCCGCGTGGCGACGGTGGCGAATATTGCGATGGTATCTGTGGGCGCGGTTATTGGTGTTTCTTCGCTCGGCACGCTTTTTACCGACGGACTGGCGCGTAGCATCCCCGCCGAACTTATCACGGGCGTGGTGCTCAGCGCCGTCCTCGCCTACCTCGCCGATGCGCTTCTTGCCCTCACGGCACGGCGCCTGACCGCCTGGAGGACCGCATGAATGTTATAGAACGCACCTTCGCTTTTCTGGGTGATGGCACCAACTGGCAAGGGCCTCAGGGCATTCTTGCGCGCACCATTGAGCATCTGGGCATCACCGTGTTTGCGGTTGCGATTGCTCTGGTGATTGCCGTGCCTTTGGGTCTGTGGGCTGGGCATACTCGCCGCGGCGGGCACGCTCTGCTGGGGTTTACCGCCGCTTTGCGCGCTCTGCCCGCCCTGGGTTTGCTGACCCTGCTTGCTCTCTGGTTTGGTGTTAATGCGATTCCCCCGCTCGTGGTGCTCGTGATTATCGCAGTAGCGCCCCTGCTGGCGCATACCCTCGAAGCCGTGACCGGGATTGACCCGGATGTGGTGGATGCGGCACGCGCCCAAGGCATGACCGAAGGGCAGATTCTTCGCCGGGTTGAGATTCCTCTGGGTCTTCCGGTGTTTATGGGCGGTCTGCGCAGCGCGGTGCTGCAGGTGATCGCGACGGCAACTATTGCCGCCTACATTAATGGGAATAACCTGGGCCGGTACCTTTTCGATGGGCTCGCGGTGCGGGACTATCCGCGTATGCTCGTGGCAACCCTGCTGGTAGCGGTGCTCGCCCTCGTGGTGGATGCGCTCATGGCCCTAACACAGCGAGCCGTGACCCCCGTGCCCTTGCGGGGCGGCGGAGCATCCAAACGTCAGGGGCAACCGAAACACGAGAGCGCACTGGATGCGGCAAACTCGCACACGGAAGGGGCGCACGCATGAGCCTGGTGCATCGCCGAAACACGAACGATCGTTCTTTTCTTTCCGGAAAGAGCGCGAAAAGCCGCGGAACAGCGGGAGCCGGAATGGCACGCGGCGTTACCAGGCGGCAGACTCTTGGCGTCGTTGGTGCCCTTGGAACGTTAGGAGTGTTGAGCGCCTGCGGGCTGAGCGGCGAAAACGTTTTCGGCGGTGAACACGACGGTATTATCGTGGGGTCAGCAGCGTTCGCAGAGTCGCAGATTCTCGCCGAAATATACTCCCAAGCGCTAAATAAAAACGGGTTTAAATCGAGCACCCAGCTGGGGATTGGCGCGCGTGAAGCCTACTTGGGGGCGCTCACCTCCGGGGCTATCGACGTGGTTCCCGAATACTCGGGCAACCTGCTGTTGTATCTTGACGAGAATTCCACAGCGCAGACTAAACAAGAGATTCTGCAGGCGCTCGGTGGGGTGCTGGATAAAAACCTCAAGGCTCTGGACGCCTCGCAGGCGGAAAATAAAGATACCTTAGTCGTCACCCAGCAGACCGCCCAAAAATACAATCTGCACACCCTGGATGATATGGCGAAGGTCTGTACCGAACTGAAGATTGGTGCCGCTCCCGAATTTGCCGAACGCGCCTATGGAATTCCGGGGCTCAAAGATAAGTACGGGTGCGTTCCGGCGGAATTCGTCTCGCTTGCGGATGGGGGAGGGGCACTTACCGTCAAAGCCCTGCAGGATAACACCGTGCAGGTTGTAGATTTGTACTCGACCACCCCGGCAATTACACAGAACAATTTTGTGATGCTCGAAGACCCGAAGAACATGATTCCGGCGCAGCAGGTACTCCCCATTATCAACACCAAACGGGTACCCGAGGATGCGCAGGCGGTGCTGAACCGCATCAGTGCGGTGCTGACGACCGACGATTTACGCTCGCTCAATGACGAGGTATCCGGCGATAAGAAACTGGACCCATCCACGGCAGCGGCACACTGGCTCAAAGATAAGGGGCTGTAATCTTATCCCACCTGGACTCCCCTGGAATAAAGCTAATTCCCCGTCAAATTGCCTTAAATGTACCTAACCTCCAAAAGTCCGCTGTACTAATAGTTTTAATAGCGACTATCTCCAGGGAAATATTTGTGGGCGAATTACGGGTATGTGTTAGGGCAGCTTGCGTTCCGTATTTTGAATGATCGGTGGGCGGATCCGGAGTCTGAAGAGGATCAGGCGCAGGTGAAGGAATATGTGTCCTCGGGCAAAGCCCGGCGGGTGTGTCTGAAGTATGATGGGATGGTATTCCCAGAAAACGAAATAAGCTAGGTAAAGAAAAGGAGTAGCTCTACTACCCCATAGATTGCCATACTGTCTACTCTGAATGAGGAAAGGGAAGGCTCTATACTGTGGAAAAATATCAGGCACTCAAAATACCAAATGGACTCAAAACTTATTTAGTGAAGAGCAGCCAGAAGAATTCTTCACGCACCTTTAAGGAGCAGCGTTTAAAGCCCGTAGCCATCCTGCAGCTCTTATTTAGTTTATGCGGCGCGATTGTCCTTGTCTTCCTTGCCTTAAATATTTCTAAGAACTTATATTTCGTTATCGGGGTTGGTATGTTTGTCGGCATAGTGACTTCATGCGTTGTTGCATTTTATGTTAATACGTATGTTATGGTAACTCCTAACTTCGTTGAAAGTTCTAGTATTAAAGGGCGGAAAAACAGGATCCACTACCACGACATCACCGCGTATAGTGTTTACGATGACGGCTATGAAGCCGGGATTGTTTTGCATGGTAATGGCAAAGAGCTCAATAATGACCGCGAAATCAGTGCTGTGCAGGTGTCAAATGTATTCGCTAATCTAGCCTACCTTCAAGCTCAAATAGTTTTCTACCTCATGAATAAACGCTGGGCAGAAGCCGACTCTGAGAACGACCAAAACATGCTTATGGGCTACATTGAGTCTGGCCGCGCGCAGGAAATGTGCATGTCCCGCGGCGGTACCATCTTCTTAAACGAGTAAGGCGACTAGAAAACTGTGGAGACACACGCCACCCGCTTAGCACCATGCCGTCTTGTGCCATTACATGATTTAGCGGG
>ERZ772974.998-NODE-998-length-19214-cov-13.147555_pt1 | contig 19214 bp, 21 predicted proteins | sample MGYA00580671_ERZ772974 | MGnify/ENA primary metagenome ERZ772974 (study PRJEB29015, sample SAMEA2738065) | human oral metagenome | biome: human oral; feature: human-associated habitat; material: saliva | place: China | collected 2218 ... | reverse complement strand
TTTCTAAATAGTCATCGTATATATCCAATTCAATATTTTTAAACGATATCCATTTCTCGCCAGTTTTCGTTAATATCTTACTTATTTCTTGAATCACTTCTCGATTCAATCTATTTTCAGCTAAATGGAGTGATGTATTCGTTTCAAAATCAGTTCCAATCATTAATACTTTCGCACCTATTGAATACATTCTTGCTAATGGTGATTCCTCTCCAAATGGAAAATCAAATGTATCTTCTCCAATAATTTCAACAGCCTTCTCTCCTATCGCCGTAAAAGAATACATAGGATGATTACTTCGAATAGAATTAGGTAATATTCCAATAAATTGACTAAAAGCTCCCATCCCTTTACTATATGATAAGTCTTTTGAATAGGCAGGCATTGATGAACGAATGACATCGTACCACTCAACTGGTACTGGAGGATATTGCCAAGTAGCAGGATCTGAAATTTCAACTGTTTGAGAGGGTACTACAATTGTTCCTTCCTTTCCAATCACTTCCCTTAACGCTAAAAACAAAGCTTCCGCCCCACCAACCACATAACCTAACGAAGATAAAGAAGCATGAACTAATAAAGTATCTCCTTGTTTAATTCCTAACTGGGAAAAGTTATGCCTCAAAACCTCTTTCGTAATTGGTGTAAAATTTTTATCAATACTCTTTTGCATATAAGAATACAAGTAACCCACTCTCCCCTTTTACGTATCACTATCCTTATTTTAAACTTTTAGAAACGAAAAATAAATACAAAATAAGGGATTCAGAATTCATTGAAAATACTGTAGATAGTAGCAAGGTCGCCAGCAGCCCTGCGGTCTCATGGCTAAACTTTGAGCCTTGGTCTCAAAGTTTCCCTGCAATAAAAGTAGCTATCGCTACTTCTATTGCTTTTGCTACCATGGTGTATTTTAATTGAATTCTGAATCTGTACGTAATAAACAACAATTCTAATAAATATAATAAACTTTAAAGGACACAAAATACTTAAAGTGAATAAATAGATGATACCTTTCACAGTTGCAAAAGGAATATATATAAATATATATTCCCGCAAAAATCGAGACTAAAGGCTCGATTTTTAGCCATGAGACTCGCAAGCGAGGCTGCTGGCGGCGCTGCAACTTTCCAGAAAGGTATCATCTATTCATTCACTTATACGCAAAAAAACATCCTTAGATTACTAAGGATGTTGTCATAAATATCTTTATTTATTTTTCTGGAAAATATGAACGTAAGAATTTGTTAGCAAAATGAATATCCTCTAACCAATTTTCTTGTCCAACATACCAGAATTCACCAGTGAAACGACGAACACCAATTGATAAGAAAGTATCCACCATTTTCTTGAAGTCAATTTGTCCAGTTCCAAAAGGAATTTCACGATAATGTCCAGGAATTGTTTCTTTTAAGTGAGCAGCCACAATGTGACCTTTCCCTAATTTAATATCTTCATAAACATTTTTCGCACCAGGTTCTAAAGAAGCATTTTTCAAGTTTCCTGAATCTGGATAAACTTGTAAATAAGGTGAATCTACTAAGTTTACAAAACGCATTGATTTTTCCACTGTATTCATAAATGGAGTTTCCATTGTTTCAAATCCTAAAACGATTCCTTTTTGCGCTGCCAATAAAGTAGCTTTCTTCAAGTTATCGATAAAGAATTCTAATGTATCTGCATCGCCTTCTTCATAGTATACATCATAACCAGCTAATTGAATCACACGGATTCCTAAGTCATCTGCTAATTCAATAGCTTTTTCCATTATTTCCATACTACGTTCACGTACAGATGCGTCATGTGATCCAAATGGATATTTACGATGTCCACTTAAACACATAGAACGAATTGAAACGCCAGTTTCGTACATTGTTTTTACAAGTTCAAGACGTTCTTCTTTTGTCCACTCTAAACGAGCTAATTTTTCATCAGTTTCATCCACACTCATTTCTAAAAAATCGAATCCAGTAGCTTTAACCGTTTCTAACTTTTCTTTGAATGATAATGTGTTTGGCATTGATTTTTCATATAGTCCTAATTCGTACATGCTTAACTCCTACCCTTGTCCATAGTATGCATTCGCACCATGTTTACGTAAATAGTGCTTGTCTAAAATTGTTTGAGACATTGGTTGTAAGTTTGGATTTAATACTAAGTTATGCCAAGCCATATTTGCAACTTGTTCTAAAACAGTAATGTTGTGAACAGCATCAAAAGCATCTTTCCCCCAAGCAAATGGTCCGTGGTTAAATACTAATACACCAGGAATTGCATTAGGATCTTTATCTTTAAATGTTTCAACGATCACTTTACCTGTTTCTAACTCATAAGCACCTTTAATTTCTGCATCAGTCATCGCACGAGTACATGGGATTGTTCCGTAGAAGTAGTCCCCTTGTGTTGTACCGAATGCAGGAATTTCTTGGCCGTTTTGAGCCATTGTAGTTGCCCAAGTTGAGTGAGTATGAACTACCCCTTTAACATCTGGGAAATTACGATAAATTTCTAAGTGTGTATCTAAATCAGAAGATGGTTTTAAAGCTCCTTCGATTTTATTTCCATCGATATCTACAATAACAATATCTTCTGCTTTCATTACATCATAATCTACCCCTGAAGGTTTAATAGCGATAACGCCAGCTTCACGGTCGTATTCTGAAACATTACCCCAAGTAAATAAAACTAAATTATGTTTAGGTAATAATAAGTTTGCTTCAAGAACACGTTGTTTTAACGCTTCATATGCCATGATAAAAAGACTCCTTTTATATTAAAGCTCTAAAGCTGCTGAAATTTTTTCAGTCATTTCTTTTTCTGATAATAAGTTTTGTAAACCAACAATTTTAGTGTTTGGTAAATCTAATCCATCGAAGACTTCTAATAATGCTGAAGAAACAACTACCATATCATAGCTTTTAGCTGATGATTTTGCTTCTGATACTGCACAGTGATGTACTTCCAAAGGAATATTTAATTTACGGAATACGTTTGCTAATTTCATTTTAATAATTTGGCTTGATCCCATTCCACTTCCACATGCTGCTAATACTTTCATTGATATCTCTCCTTTAGAATTTGATAACGGGTAAGTCTCTCTTACCCGTTACCTATTTTACTATAAATATTATTGACTTAAAATAGATTAAGCTTGTTTATTTTCTAAATATGTTTCATAATCTTCAGCGATTAAGAAATAATGTTCTTTGTTACGGCTGTATTGTAATTGAGGGATTGCTAAAAGAATAATTAATACGATACCTAAACCAACATATTGGAAGTGTTGCATTAAGAATCCAAATCCAACCCAAACTGTATCCCAGTCGAAGTTACCATGCCATCCACCGAATGCTGCTAATCCGAATGCTCCAGCTGCGATTGCTCCACCTAAAACTTGGATAACACCTGATAAGAATGTCATAATTGAAGCAGCACGTAAACCACCTTTGTGGTTAGCATATACTGCTAAAGTAGCGTTGTCGAAGAATACAGGAACGAAACCTGTGATAATTAATACTGGTGATTTGAACACGATTAATCCTAAGATTGCGATTACTTGTCCTAAAACCCCGAATAAGAAACCGATTGTTACTGCGTTTGGTGAACCAAATCCATATACAGCAGCACAGTCAACGGCTGGCATAGAACCTGGTAATAATTTGTTAGAGATACCTTGGAACGCTTCTGATAACTCAGCAACGAATAAACGAACCCCTAATTGTAAAATTTGTACATAAACTGTAAATGTTAAAGCAATTTGTAAAATGTAGAAGAAGAAGTTGTCGCCTTCTTTTAATGTAGCCATTTTAAATTTAGAAGCCATAACTACGATTTCTTGACCGTTTACGCTCACTAAGTAATCTTTACCTAATACTAATAAAATAGCTCCGAAGAATACTACCATTAAGATAGAAGTTGCTACGATTGATTCTTTGAAGATTGATAAGAATCCTGGTAATTCTAAATCTTCAATTTTCTTGTCGTTTTTACCAGAGAATTTGTGTGCGAATTTATCTACTAACCAAACCCCGAACATTTGTTGGTGACCAATTGCGAATCCGCCACCTTCTGTTAATTCTTGAGTAGCTTCTACAGTTAAGTTAGCTGCTACTGCCCAATAAACCCCTAAAACGATACCTAGTAAAACAACGAATTGTAATTGTTGTACATTGTCACCTAAAGCTAAAGCCATTAACCAAGTAGCTGTAGCTGATTGTTGTACCATGATGTGACCAGTGATGAAAACAGTACGTACTTTAGTTAATTTACGGAAAATTACAAGTGCTAAGTTAGTTAAGAATGCTACTAAAAGTACTTGTACTGTTAAACCTGTTGCATGACCAGCTTGTTTTAAAGCTGCTTCTGCTGCTGCTTGACCAAAATATGGGTCGATAACTGCTGCTTGTAAACCGAAACGGTCACCTAAAGCTGCTAATACTGGACGGAAGTTTGAAACTAATCCACCAGCTGCTACGTTTAAGATCATATAACCAACAACTGCTTTAATGAAACCAGCTAATGCGTCATACCATTTACGACCTAATAATAAGTAACCTACTAAAACGATTAAACCTACAAAATATTGTGGTTTAGTAAAAATGTTTGAATAGAAAAATTGCCAAAAACCAAATAAGAATTCCATATTATTCACCTATTCCTTGTAAAATATTTTCTAGATCTTCTTTTGAACGTGCATTAACAAAAGCATTGATGATATTTTCATCTTCAACTAATGTTACAAGTTCTGATAAATTGCCTAAATGTTTTTCATTGTCAGTTGAAGCTAAAACAAAGAATAAACGAGGTTTATATTCAGAACTAGGTCCGAAGTCAACTGCTTCTTCAACGTTCATGAAGGCAACCGCTGTTTCATTTACACCTTTTCCCTCTTGTGCATGTGGAATGCAAATTTCTGGTGCGATTACAATGTATGGACCAAATTCATGAACATTATTAATGATATATCCTGGATAATCTTCAGTAATAATGTTTTGGTCTAACAATGGTTGACACGCTGTGCGAATCGCATCTTCCCAAGAAGAAAAACCTTTTTGGAAACTAAAACGATTGTTTTGAATAATTTCTTTTAACACTGATAAAACTCCTTTTTGACGATTTTAGTTAAGAAATCGTATACATCCATATTTTAAGATTTGACCGTTACCGTAGTAACGGTCAATAGGATGTTTATATTATAAGAATGATGGGAATGGTACGTCGTTTTCTACTGAGAATACGTCGTCAAATCCACGGTAGAAGTTAAATTCTAATTTATCTTTATCTGTTGGGTAAGTGTATTTACCACCTACTTGCCAAATGAATGGTTTGAATTTATATTCTAAGCGATCTTTTTTGAATTTCCAGATTTCTGTAATTTCTTTAGGATCTGCTTGGAAGTTAGCCCAGATATCATAGTGAACTGGAATAACAACTTTAGCGTTTAATGATTCAGCCATACGTAACATATCAACTGAAGTCACTTTGTCAGTGATACCACGAGGGTTTTCACCGTAAGCACCTAAGCACACATCGATTTCATGTTCGTTACCATGTTTAGCAAACATGTTTGAGTAGTGAGAATCTCCTGCGTGATATAAGTTACCACCACTTGTTTTGAATAAGTAGTTAACAGCGATTTCGTCCATATCTTGAGGCATTTTTCCTTTAAGAACTTCACCGTCTTTAGCAGTTACTAAAGCTGTACGGTCAAATGCTTCTAAAGCAACGATTTCGATATCTTTGATTTTAACTGAGTCTCCTGGGTGTACAACGATTGTACGTTCAGCTGGAACTCCCCAACCTAACCAAGTGTTTACTACTTCTTGTGGTCCAACGAATTTAGCTTCTGGACAGTTGTTAGCAACTGCTGCTGCTGTATTGATATCTAAGTGGTCTGAGTGAATGTGAGTTACTACTAAAGCATCTACATTTTTCACTTCAAATGGATCGATAACAAATGGTTGTGTACGTAAGTTTGGTTGTAAGTTTTGGCAACCGCTCATACGTTGCATTTGGTGTCCAGTTTTCATTTTTCCGTTTCCGTGGCTACGTTTACCAGTTCCACACCATAAGTCACATAGGATGTTAGTATTTTTTTCTGATTTTAACCAGATACCTGTACATCCTAACCACCACATAGCGAATGTTCCTGGTTTAACTTCTTCACGTTCGATTTCTTCGTTTAACCATGTACCCCATTCTGGGAATGTTGATAAAATCCATGATTCTTTTGTTACATCTTTAATGTTTGCCATTATTCTTTCTTTCCTTCCTTGAGATTAGCCCCAAATTCTTCTAATTTCTTCTTTAAATTCACGAGCTGATTGTGCAGGATTTTCTGTAGCGTAAATTCCACGTCCAGCAATGAATGTATAAATATCGATACCTTCGAAAACTTTCAATGTATCTTTTGTTAATCCACCAGTTGCAGAAACTTTGAATCCCATCTCAATTAAACGTTTGATTTTGTTCAAGTCACTTTCTGTCCAAGTTGCTCCAGCAAATAGAGCGTCACGACTTTGGTGATAGATTACTTGGTCGATACCAGCTTCACGCCATTGCTCTGCTTGTTCAAATGTCCAGTCACCATATAATTCTACTTGTAAAGTGCCAATTTCTTTTTGAGCAGCTTTCATTGTAGGAATGGTAGCACAGCAAATGACAGTCATCCAGTCGGCACCAGCATCTTTACAGTTTTTAGCAACTGTTGATCCAGCATCGGCACATTTTGTATCTGCAATGACAACTTTATCAGGGAATACATTACGTAAGCATTTAATTGCTTTGTCCCCTTCATTCAAGATTAAAATTGTACCAGCTTCGATAATGTCTACTTCATTACCAACAGCAAGTGCATCTTTTAACGCATCTTCGATACGTAAATGGTCTAATGCAACTTGTAAATTTGGAATTGCCATTTTGTCATTCTCCTTTTCTCTCTCAGGGCTTTTGCCACACAAAAATTTGAAACAATCATAACCAGTAAGACGTCTCTTATTTCATGATCATTTCATAACTACTAGTAATTATTCATGTGAATATTATATAATAAACCGTTTTCTATCACAACGCTTCTTGTGTAATTAATCTTTAATAGAGTTTTATGAACGTTTTCATTTTTATGATTTTTTTGTAAAAGTTCTTTATTTATAAGATTTCTTTAAGAATTTTTGTAAAATATTTATCGAAAATCTTGCAAAATATGAATTTCTACTTCATACTGTTTGAGTAATCAACTATTAAGGAGTTTCATATGATTTATAAAATTACTATATTTATTGTTCGTTTATTGATTATTCTTTTAAATGGATTTACGAAAGTGACGGGATTGGAAAATCTGCCGAAGGATTCTGGGTATGTGATTGTTGCTCCGCATCGCTCATGGTTAGATCCTGTTCTAATTGCGATTGCGGTTTATCCAAAGTCATTAGTATTGATGGCAAAGCAAGAATTGTTTAAGCCGAAACCTTTTGCATGGTTCATCCATCAATTAGGTGCGTTTCCTGTGAATCGTGAGAAACCTGGTCCTAGTGCGATTAAGCACCCGGTGACTCAGATTAAGGAACATCAGAAAGCTTTAGTGATTTTCCCAACGGGTACTCGCTACTCTAATGAAATGAAAGGTGGGGCTGTTACGATTGCTCGTATGGCAAAAGCTCCGATTGTACCAATCGTTTATCAGGGGCCTTTTACTTTTATGAATATTTTAAAGCGTCAAAAGATGTTTGTAAATATTGGAGAACCAATCCATTTACCTGAGGGGCGTTTATCTAAAGAAGAATTAGCGCAATATGATGAATTGTTAATCCAGAAATTCGATGAATTGGATAAAGAGATTAATCCTAACTTTGTATACGTAATTCCTGAGAAGAAACGTAAATAATGTTCTTATGAAATTAAAAGCAAAAATCTCCACTCTTACAGTGAGGACGGCAGCAGCCCTTCGATCTCATGCCTAAAATTTGAGCCTAAGGTCTCAAATTTTCCTTTGTGATAATCATGGCTGATTATCACTGCCACTGTAGAGTGGAGATTTTTGCTTTTATTTAGTGCGTATATTGCGTTTCTTGACGATCAGTCGTGAATTTAATTTTCATCATCTTTGTTTCTATTGAAAAACTAAATAATTTACAATGTATACCATTTGTAATATAATTAAAGAAAATTAGGAGGTAATGAATATGGCAACAAGTCCTACTCAAATTAGAATTGATACTACCATTAAAGAAGAGGCAAACGTCTTATTCTCAAGACTGGGTCTTGATATGTCTAGTGCCGTTAATATTTTTTTACGTCAATGTCTTTTAAGAGGTGGTTTACCTTTTTCAGTTGAAGTTCCAAAATATAATGAAGAAACATTAGCAGCGATGGAAGATGCAAAAAGAATTTCAAGAGATCCAGATATTCAAGGGTATTCAAGCATTAATGAACTTTTTAAAGCATTGGATGATGAATAATGTATAAATTAAAATTTACAAATAAGTTTAAAAAGAGTTATAAGTTGATGAAGAAACGTGGTTATGATATTTCATTACTAGAAGAAGTTATCTATCAACTAAGTCAAGGGATTCCACTTGAACCGAAATATCGTAATCATATGTTAACAGGCGATTATACTGGTTATTATGAATGTCATATTAAACCGGATTGGCTACTTATTTATCTTATAGAAAATGATATTTTAACTTTAACTTTAATCGATACTGGTTCACATTCCGATTTATTTTAGACACCACTCACTTTTGAGTGGTTTTTCTTTTTCTCTCAATCAAAACAAAAAGAGCAGACAGCGTCTACTCTTCTACTCAATTATTTTTTAGCATTTTTCTTTGCTTGTGCTTTCATTGAAGCAGCAATTTGACGAACTTTTTGTTCGGATGGTTTTTGACCCATTTGAGTCATCATACTACGAATCATACTTTCATCAAATGGAGGATTTTCTAGAAAGTAATTCATCATTGTTTTACGTGCTATAAAGAATCCACCGATTGCTCCTAAGATAGCAGCTACAACGACGATTAAAATCCATACAGGTGTACTCATACATGTTCTCTCCCTTCATTGATCTACATTGCTATTGTACTAAATTATACCAATAATGAAAAGGCTTTTTGAAAATTTTGTAAAATTTGTACTTTTCTTCGTTTCTTTTACTGTATAGTTTATAATCCTTCTTCATCCATAATAATAGACATTTTCTCTGTATCCACCGTTACTTTTGCTCCAATAGTAATCGTAAATAATGGTTGTGTATGTGCAAAGTCTAAGTCGTACATCACTGGAATTTGTTTTAAGACTGGATATTTGTCTAATATATACAATAATAATTCTTCAGTCATACGACATTCCTTTGGGAATCTTCCAATTAGTACTGCTTTTGGATTTGGATAAGCTTGTAATAATGCTGCTAAATTCCGATCAAATTCAAAGTAATCCCCATCTTCTGATTTTTCTATAAAAAAGGTATACTCTTCTGGTGTTGGAGCATAAGGAGTTCCTCTTAATAACGAAAAGGTTGATAAGTTTCCACCGATTGCTGTAGCTGTGGCTTTACCGTGGTTGTATACTTTCCATTGTGTCGGTTGAAAAATCAAAGGTGCGTCTGGTAAATACCAGGCATTACTACCCCATTTCTCACTTGGTGTTAATTCATAATGTGTATGACTTAATGCTTTAAGCCATGATACTGTTTGATATTCTTGTAATTCCTTCATTTTAAAGCTTGTATATGACGGTCCCATATACGTTAGCATTCCAGTTTTAGCATAAATAGCATTTAAAATAGCAGTTGTATCGGAATATCCGCAAATGATTTTAGGATGTTTTGTAATTAATTCATAGTCTAAATAAGGAAGTAATTCATTTGAATTAAATCCACCAATAGTTGCTAGGATAACATCTACTGTAGAATCTAAAAATGCTTCATGTAAATCTTCAACTCGACTTTGAATACTTGCAGAATCCAGTAAGTCGTGTTCAAAATAATGCTTTGAATAGCTAACCTTAAATCCTAACTCTTCTAATCTTTCCTTAGCAGGCCTATTCACTTCAAATCCTCCGACTCTTTCAATCGATGAAGACGGACTTAATACACGAATATGCATACCTTTTTGTAATTTCTTCATACAATCACCTCATTCTAACTCAAACATTGGATAAATATTCGTTACATTCTCATCTCTTAAAAATGGTACCAGCCCTTGAATAATGTAACTTGGAAATACAGAAGGGTAAAATTTCCCTTGTTCTAACGCTTGTACAATCTGTAAGAAATCTTGCTCAGTATATGGTGGAACTAACATAAATGGTGGCATAATAAATTGGAAGTCATTTAAATCAACAAACATTGGATTGTAAATTCTTGGGAAATCAACCTCAATAACAACATAATCATCCGATAAAAATCTTTTCCATAATCCTTTGACTGCGTTTTTATGTTCTCTCATATATGTTACAAATTCTTCATAGTTTTGGAAAAAAGAAACACCTTTCTCCGTTCCTCTTGCAAAGGCAAATAACACTCCTTCTAATTCAATATCATTCAATCGATTAAAGGAATCTGTTATAAACTCATATAACTCCGTCATTTCTTCATTCCCTTGTACATATTCACTTAATTGACGTTTCGGAATATACATTCCTGTTTCCTCAATTGCTTTTAAAATTTCTCTTTTTTGAATGGTCCAAAATTTATATGTCATGTATTTCTCCTAATCTTCTGGGGGTTAGTTTTGTAGTATTTATTTTTTTCTGGAAACTAGCAATTCATTGATAGTATCAGATTCACCTTACAACTTAATTATGTGTGGTTCATATCCAATTACTTTTAAGAAGGTAAATAAATCTTCCGTATTGACAAAAATCGTCTTCTCATTTGTATTTGGATGGAAGCACATTCGTTCTTCAGATACAATTTCTTGATCGAAATATACTTGAATATCTTTATCTCTATTATTTAATAAGCCAAATGGAGATACAGTTCCTGGTAGGAGCATCATTTTATCATTTAAGGTTTCAGCTGAAGCCATTTTGATTCGATTTTCTTCTACGATTTCTTTAAAAACATCCATATCTAATCGTTTTGCATCATCTATAATGACTAAGTAAAAATTTCTCTTTTTCTTATTTGTTAAAAACATTGTTTTTGTACGAACACCTTCAATTCCTTCAATAAAACGATCTGCTTGTTCTGTTGTTAGTACAGGTTCATGTTCTACAATTTGAAATGGAATGCCTAATTCATTTAATTGATCTACTAGTTTTTGATACATAGAAAAAACCCCTTATCATTTGTTTTCTTTATTATAAACTCTTCGTATACTGCTTTTCAATGTATACTACTATGCAGATGAACTAAATCATGGTATGATGAGAATAAATTCACATAGGAAAGTGGTTATATGACAAAAAAAGCAATTTTACTTATGACCTTTGGGTCACCTGAAGGATATACTTTTGAAGATATCGCAAGATTTTTTACAAATATTCGACGTGGCGTTCGCCCAACAGATCAAGAAATTCAACATTTGTATGACAACTACCAAAAAATTGGTGGAAGTCCTCTACAAGAAATTTCGAAACAGCAAGCCGCAAAATTACAAGAACGCCTACAAGGAGAATATACGGTTTATTTTGCTAATAAATTCTCCTCTCCATTCATTCCAGAAGTCGTTAAACAAATGGAACAAGACGGAATCGAAGAATGCATTGGCTTAGCTCTTGAACCCCATTACTCTTACTACTCAATTTATGGATATGAGAAATTCATCGAAAGCAAAACTATTCGTTTCCACATGGTAAAAGATTGGTATCATAATCCAAACTTACTACAATTTTGGGAACAGGAAATTAAAAAGATTTTAACCGAAGAAGTCAAAGATGAAAGTTTTAAAGTATTCTTCTCAGCACATAGCGTACCCGTTATTGCATTGGAATTCGAAGATCCTTATATCGACCAAATCTATAAAAATGGACAAATTATTGCAGAAAGATTAGGTTTAGAAAAACATCAGTACACGCATACATGGCAAAGCGAAAGTGATATTGGACTACCATGGATGAAACCAGACGTTCTAGAATACTTACGAGAACAAACGGAACACCAAGAACATTATATCTTCATTCCGATTAGCTTTATCAGTGAACATATCGAAGTTCTATACGATAATGATATCGAATGTAAGGACTTATGCGATGAGTTTGGCGTACACTATCACAGACCTCCAATGCCAGATACTCATCCCCTATTAATCGAAGCCTTATACGAAACTGTTCGAGCTCACGAAACAGAAACATTCACTCTTAAAACAAACGAAGAAGAAACACTAGATGAAATGGTACCACCAGAAACGTCAAAAGACATTCTAGACCAAGAATCTGATATTCAAATGCCGGAATTTGTGAAGAAATTAATCGCTAAAAAAGGTAGAGAAAATGTTAAAATGCCGGAGTTTGTTAAACGTATGTTAGAACAACGAGCAAAACAAAAGAAACAATAAGACAGAAAGAACCCTGCATCCAAAAGTATAGAATTTTGGGTGCAGGGTTTAATCATTTGTAAGAATATCTATCCTTCAATTACAATGCCTTTTACTCGTAAATTCTCGATACATTCCTGTAGATAGGCTTCATTATGTTCTTTATAAATTGGTGTATTAATCTCTACTTCCTCAAGATTATCGTAGCTTGCTGCAATCTTTCCTCGATAATTCTTATCTCTCCACTCTGTTGCTACTTGGTAGCCTCTTCTATTCATCTCATCCATAATGAATGTATGATAGCAAAATAGGTGATAAGGAGAATATAAAAATACATAATCAACTGTTTTATGTTTCTTATTCCATCCATTTCCCCTAAGCGCACAACATTCTCTATGTTGTCCTAATAATTGATTCTTAGGTAATTTTGGAATCATCTGTTCATGCCATAATCTCATCTTGTTCTCCTGTTAATAACGTTGATTGTTGTAAATATTTATTGGGGTATTTCTCTAATAATGTATGGATATAATGAATGATAGAACTTTGATCACTTACTCCTGTTCTATACTCCTCTAGTAAACGAAATAATTCATCTTTTTCGACTTTTTCAGATATATTTTTAAAATAGCCCCATACATGAAGAATCGCATTATGAAAATCTTTTTTACTTTCTTGAATCTCATTCACTTGTTTGATTTTTTGAAGTAACACTTCTAACTCAACTTCAGATTCTTTTAAATATTCTCTTATTTCCAAATAAATTTTATGGGATTTACTCAACACGTAATATTTATTTCTTGCCCAAATCTGCTCACATTGTTTTCTGATAACTTTTTGATTCACTTTACACCTTCTTTACACCAAAAAATGATCTAGTGGATGACTTCTTCCATCATTATAACACTGAAAGTGGGATTCACGAAATTTATGAACTTTTATTATATATTTATCTTATTTCTACTTAAATTTTGTTATAAATAAACCATCACCTGATCGTATAATGCTACGATTAGGCGATGGTGGATATTATGCACGATTTAATTCGGCTAATAATGCTTCTTGTAGAATTTGACTAAAATTTAAATTTCTCTTTTTTGCTAATTCATTTAAATAACTTGGAATAGAAACATTTTTACGAACTATTTTCGTTTCATTTTTTCTAACATAATCCGCAATGTCCATTCCAACTAAACTTACAAATGTTTTAGACATATCCGAAAATTCATCATCTTCAACTGTGATTTCTTCAATACTACTTGATTTTGGAAAAGCATTATTCTCTAAATAATCTTCATATAACCAACTTCCAATATAATCTTGAGCCATTTGTACAGCTTCTGTTTCATTTCTACCTTCAGTTGCTCCATATTCTAAATCAGGAAATACAACTGTGTAACCTTCATTGTCTTTATTCTTATAAAAAATCGCTGGATACGTTACGAACATATAATCACCTCATAAAAATTAGTAAGGAGGAGCTATTTAAGCCCCGCTTATTTTAGGATTCTTTGTTCTAATCCTTTCCCTAATTCACGAGAATGAACTGGAACTTGAGTAGTCCTCCCTGTAGAAAAATTTTTAAACTTTCTATGAGAACCACTTCCACTTTTTACATAGATGAAACCATTCTCTTCTAAAAGCTTAATCATTTCCTTAGGCGTCATAGGCATAGCCATTCCTCCTTACAAATTTAATTATACACATTTTTGTGTATAATTCAAATAAGAGAAACTAAAAACTCCTCAACAATTATTCCGTTGAGGAGCTTCAGTATTCTATTCTAACTCAGGATCTGGAAGTACATTTTTTAGTGCATTTACAAATTCAGTTTTTGTATTCTTCTCATTGAAGAATGGTAAACCGATTATTCTGTACTTATCATCATCAATTAATACTTTTGATTCTGAACGTTCAGTAATTTCATTTAGGAAGGCTTCTTTCCAACCTTCTTTACTATTCTTAAAGGTATTATTACTATCTAAGAATTGACTTCCTTTTGGTTCGATAAAGATTTGCCATGAAATATTTCCCGTTTTCTTATCATTTGCAAATAACAGGAAGTCAGGTTCAAACGCTTGACCGTCTGAAAAATTAAAGATACGAACACCTTTTTCATTTCTTAATAGATAAATATCTGACCATTGTTTTTCTAATGTAGTCATTAAACCTTTGATAGAACGAACTAGTAATTTTTCTTCACTTGTTCCAAAGTTGTCATCATATGCATACCAAGTTAATTCATCAATATTTTCAAAATACTGAGTTGATCCAGCATTCTTTTGGGAAATACCAAATTCTGAATTAGAATTCTCTTGAATACTATATTTACGAATGATATTATCTTCAAATACTTTATGAATTGGATATGGCTTAAATTCATCTGAACCAATAAATTTCTCTTCCATTGGAATTAATGAACTTTCCATCTTTGTTAGTAAAGATTGAGCAATAAACAATTTTTGATCAGGAGTTAGCGATTTTTCATCGATAACATTACCAATTACCGTTACTTCTATATCTTTTAAATCATCCATAAAGACTGATATACTAGGTAAACCAATGATGGATTTTTGAAGTTTATCAAATGTATAATTCTTATTTTGATTAATCGCATGTCTAGTAATATTATTACCGATTACTTTACCATACTTAAATGTTACATTTCTCAAATCTTCTTCCAGCGCTGTAATTTCATCGTCTTCAAATACAGAAAATCCTCTAATACTACTTGTTAGTAATTTTACTTCAATCGATTCTGGAATAAACTTAGTGTCAAATAAACTTTCTTGTCTCACTTCTAAGGCTTCTAGATAGCTTAATCTCTCATTCATCCATACTACTCCATTAGTGTATGTTCTTGAATTTTTAAATGAATCTTTAAGTTTTAATTCTCTTTCAACGGTGTTTTCTTCATCAAGAATACCAGACGAACGTAAAACCATTTTCATTTCTGAAATATATTTTGGATTATTTGCTGCATGATAGTGAAGTTGTTCAATGACACGTAATTCATTATTTTCATTATCATCAAATTTACGAGTATATTTATCTTCTTGTTGATTGTTTATTGTAAATGGATAATAACGTGCACCACGACCAATTAGTTGTTTTTCTGCATTTGTAGTTTTTCCGGGAATAAATCCCTTAGCAGTTTGTTTTCCATCACGTTTATCATATAAACGAACAATGTCAAATAAATTTAAAACATCCCAACCTTCATTCAACATATCAACAGCAAAAATTGCTCTAATTTCGTTTGTTGGTTGCTCTAATGTGTTTAATAAAACTAAATCTTCTTGAGACTTGTTTTTACCATCAATCAACATTAATCTCTCAAGACGGAAGTCTTCTCTCAACTCTTCAATTAAGTCATTTAAACTAATATCTGATGCTTCGAAATATTCTAACGCCTTTTGTAAGATATTAATTCTTTTTTCATTATTCAATTTAATAACAGATTTTTGTTGTAGAATCATTTCAGGAGTTAATTCATCTAATAATTCTTTGAATAAGTTTAAATTTTCTTTATTCTCAGCAATTTTCTCAGATTTAAACATCACTAATGGTTTTAAATTGACACCATTTTTTAATGCAATCTTTTTACGATATTGGCTAATTAATATAGCATTTAACATTCTAACTTTTAAATCACCATCGACTAAATGGAATAACACGTCTTTAGAATATTTATCTAATCGAAATTCTTTTAAATCATACTTAAAGATTAATGATTTTTCGTATTTAGTTGCAATATCTTTATTAGATAAGTCAATTGTTGCTGTAAATTCAAAAACACTTGATTTTTTTGATTTTTGTTGAATATTTGTTATCGTTGTAGTCCAACTAGTATTTTCAGCTTCAGCTGCTTTATTCAAACCAGCATTCAAATGATGTGCTTCATCTGCTAATAATACAACTGAGATATCTTCAAATTGTTCATAGGATAAGCGATTCTCTCGAGGAGTATTTAAATCTTGATGAAGCTTTTGAATCGTAGTAAATACAATATTAATACTATCTTCCTGAGCATCTGAAAAATCTTCTACTTCTCTAATATTGACTACTTGATGATTCATCACAATTTTATCTGCAAATAAATACTTATTATCACTACTTGTAATAAAGTTACTACGAGTTTTCGTTAAAATATTATCGTTATTAACAAAGAAAATAAAATTTCGTTCACCTTGATGATACTTTTCAAGTATTATAGATGCCATTAATAATGTTTTTCCTGAACCTGTTGCCATATTAAATAATACTTGTTCAGGATAAGTTGCATCATGATCTTTAAAATATAAGTAACGACCAATTGCCTCTTCTTGATAGGGTCTTAATGGATAACGAAGATTCTTTGTAATATACTCAGGTATATCTTCTCTAAAATTACGAAAACCATCCTTTTGAGCTGTATCATACTTTTCATAGGTGAATCGCATGTTATACCTCCCTATAGAATTGTCTGTTCAATTCTTTCTCTTTTTCTGAAATTTTATTTTCTAAATCATCAATATCTGAATAATTAACATATAAGTTATTTTGATCAATTAATTCAATTAATAATTGCTTTTGATCTGCTAAACTTAATTGACTAAATTCTTCTTTATGAAGTTTCTTTGCTTCTACTCGATAAGACAAGAATGAAGATTTTTTTATTTGTTCAAGTAATTCTACTAATTCTTCAGAACTTAAAGCATCATTAACCAGGTTTAAGAAATCTTGTGCATCATTTTTTAATTCACAGTAAACAAATGAACCTCCACCTTGCCATTCTACATCTTTAGAAATACCGCCTTGTTCTCCAGCAATAACTTTTTTTAATCGTTCTACTGATACAGTTTCAATATAGTCCATTTGTTCTATACCAATATATTGACGATTCATTTTATGGGCTACCGAAGCAGTTGTGCCTGAACCTAAATGGTAATCTAATACCAAATCCCCCTCATTTGTAGCAATAGAAATAATTCGTTTTATAGTACCTTCTGGCTTAGGATACATGAAAACTTTATTTCCAAATAATTCCTGAATATGAATTGTGCCTTTTTCACTGTTAACTTCTTTATCCCACCATACAGAACGCGCCATACTACTACTTTTACGATATTTTTCCTGAATTGACCAACCACTATCCTTCATTGGTCTAGCCATAACATTTATATTTTTATTTTCAATAAATTTCTGTTTTCCCCATCTCCAAACAGTCTGTATCCCACGTGATTTTTTTGGTAAAACTTCGACTGAGTAAGTCTCTGTTTTAACTTCAGAAACTTTATAGAATCCTGATTCATCTTTTGAATTAGGATCTACATAAATTGGATAAAAAAGATTTGGTCGATTTTCAATATTATACGCTGTATTCCTATTTCTAAGCTCTCGTATATCAAACCCTCCAAATTCATCATTAAACTGAAATTTTTTATCTGGATCATTTAATAAATTTAAATTATTAAATGGACGCTTATATACATAAATAAACTCATGCATGTTAGCAATCCCCCCATAATCTCTCCCACGGGGATTATTTACAACCGTAACTAACTCAATAAAATTTTCTCTTCCAAATATTTCGTCCATTAAAATCCCTAGATACTTTACTTCATTGTCATCTAAATGAACAAAAATAGTTCCATCATCACTTAATAAATCCTTAGCAATTTTTAGTCGATTTTCCATAAATGTTAACCATGTAGAATGATTAAAATTATCATTATAGCCAAATGAATCACTACCAGTATTATAAGGCACATCAATATAAATTAATTTAATTTTTCCTGCATAACGTTTCTTTAAACTATGAAGAGCAATTAGATTATTACCTTTAATGATTAAATTATCTGTATCTTCAATACTTACAACTTCATGTTCGCCTTCTTTATCAAATCGTTTAAAGTTTGTTAATACTTTATTATCTAATAAGCGATTAATTTCATTGGGAGCAAGTGTTTTATTAAAAAATACTTCTTGTCTCTTAGTATCTTCCTTTGTTTGTCCACCTTCAAGAATACAATCTTTATAAGGAAAGTTTAATACAACATCATTATTTTCTGATATATAGTCTCCATTATCAGTTCCTAATCCAATTTTAGTTTTATATGCTGTATAACTATCTGGAAGAAACTCTTTATTGTTTAAAAATTGTAAAAAGACATCTTTTTTGAACACAAAAACTCCATCTTCTAGAGTAGTAAAGAAATGATTTTTTACACTTTCTTCCTTTATCAATATATTAAGAAGTTTAGCATCATATTTTCTAGCGAGTTCTGATAATTTATTCTTATTTAATGTTCCATTAACTACAAATTCTTCAACATTCATTAATAGATTCGATAATTCAGCTTTCATATAACTCCTCCTGTTAATTTAATTAAAGTTATTATATCATAAGGTTATGATAACTGTATTATGTAAATAATAAAAATATTCTTTACACAAAAAACGGCTCATACCGTCTTCCTACTCCGAAAACGGGTTGTTCGACAAATCCTGTTGGTAAATCGATTTGATTACCATCAGGATTTTTTGCATGCAAAAAAGAATACCCTAATGCAAGAGTATGCTTCTTCGAAATCTGATATGAAAGAACTGTATCAGAACAGAAAAAATTATGAAGAATATATGGGTAGGGAGATGGAAAGGTAATTCACTATCCTTTTTGTCCTCTCAAAAAATCTATAATAGCCATTGCAATTTTTTTAGATAAAATTGGTGGAACAGCATTGCCTATCTGTTTAA
>ERZ772974.994-NODE-994-length-19275-cov-8.733923_pt1 | contig 19275 bp, 15 predicted proteins | sample MGYA00580671_ERZ772974 | MGnify/ENA primary metagenome ERZ772974 (study PRJEB29015, sample SAMEA2738065) | human oral metagenome | biome: human oral; feature: human-associated habitat; material: saliva | place: China | collected 2218 ... | reverse complement strand
CACTGACCAAGATCTCACGCACCGTACTATCCTGGACGTAGGCACGTAAGCTGTCGCCACTCATCTGATTGTAGTAGTCAACACTGTCAATATGCTCGACGACCAGAGCTTTTCCGAGGACATCTACGTAGTCAAGCTTCTTGCTTCGGAAGTAGAAGTGGGTAGTATCACCTGAAAGCTGGCGCTCCTCACTCCACAGAATAGGCTTTCCATAGAGTGATAGGGTCGAGTCCATGGAGATGTAGCTGAGCGAGTCGGCTACAGCTTGAGCATCTCGGCGGAAGACCCGTACGTTTCGATAGCCACGTAGGTAACGCTGCATCGTGTCAGGCTTAGCCTTCCCCTCTTGGGCGGCTGCGGCACGAAGGCTATCGAGGCGGAGGCGATCAGGGATAGGGAGGCTGATGAGCTCTAGTGTATCAGCCGATACATAGAGCGTATCCTTCTGCGAGTACTCTTCAGCATGGGCGCGTGAGGTCGCAAAGGCATAGTTGCGCTTGTCATCGAAGTATCCATAGTCTCCGTAGAGAATGGCTTTCTGTGCAGTATCGGAGAGCTCCATGCGCCCAAAGGCTTCACCAAACTTACTTATGCCATCGTAATAGATGGAGTCTCCGATGAGTGTCTTCGCGCCTGAGGTTACTTCGGAGCGATCAAGGAGAATCCCCACATCTCGGCCGACATCATAGATACCACGCTGTGAGACGATCTGCCCAGAGTCAGACTGGATGAGTGTCTGCCCCTCATAGCTACTGATACGAGTATGGGTATTATAGAAGAGATGCTCCGTCGTCATCGTCGTCTTGTCGTTGACGAGCTTGACATTGTAGCGGAACTCAGCATCATTCGTAGCTGGGATGAACTGCCCGTAGTCTGAGGTCAGCGTATTCTGCGCATCGGTGATCGTACCGCCCTCGAAGTAGTAGGCTATATCCGCGATGCGGTCGTAGTCAAGGCTATCGGTATAGAGGTCAGTCGTCTTATTTGCCAGGTGCACATTATGACGAAGGCGCGCAAGCTTCGAGACGCCATCATAGTACAGATAGCGCGAATACATATGTACGGTGTCTCCCTGCACCATGTGCACCTCACCAAAGGCCTCGAAGATCTGGTCATCCTCATTGAGATAGGCGCTATCACAAGTCATGGTCGCATTGCCATGACGCAGGACGACACCACCCTTAAGGCGCTGCACCCCAGGCTGCAGAGCCGCATCGTACGTCAGTAGATCTGCATGCTCAAGGATAATCCTTGTACCGGCCTTTGCAGGACGAGGTGACTGCATCGTCGGTGACACTCCTCTGTAGGAGGCACGAGAAGTTAGGTAGCTCCCACCCATTACAATGAGGGCAAGAGCTACACATAGACTTAGACGTTGATTCTTCTCCTGAGGCATTTACTTCTTGTCCTCGTGGATCCAGTCTGGATATTGGAAGTGGCAGTTGCGATAGCGCTCGTTGATCTCGATGTGGGTCTGCTTCTGACGAGCACGAATCCATTCGTCGATGACTCGGGCACGCTTCTTCCCCAGTGCCATCTCCTTGATACGACGGAAGTCGCTGTTCATATTGGCGATATGCTCTGGATGAATCTCCTTGATACGAATGATCGCTACCTGCTCCAGTCCCTTATCGGTGTGCATGACGAAGGGCTTAGAGATTTCCCCTGGCTTGAGCTCATAGGCGATCTTTGCAATATCCTGAGGGAGATCCTCGTAGCGGAAGTTTGGAGATCCAGAGAACTCGCTCTCGTTAGAGGTATTGGTCATCAGACCACCATTGTTGAGCGTATTCTTATCATCCGAATAGAGCTGAGCGGCTACATCGAAGGTGATCTTCTCATCTCGGATGGCTGTAGCGATGGAGTCGATGCGAGCTGTGGCTGCCTTGATGGCACTCTCCTCGACCGTTGGACGCAGGAGGATGTGGCGGAAGTTCACCAGCTCACCGCGCTTCTCGATCAGCTGAGCGATGTGATAGCCTTCGTCCGTCTTGATGATAGGGGAGACACGTGTCTTGTCCATCAGGTTGAAGACAGCAGTAGCGAAGGCTGGGTCGAGATAAGCACGTCCGACGAAGCCATATTCACCACCTCGTGAAGCTGTACGCTTGTCCTCAGAGTAAAGACGTGCGATCGTAGAGAACTCACGCTTACCTGAGTTCACGTCTTCGGCATATCCACGCAGGATACCCTTGACACGGTCCAGCTCAGAGAGGGGAACTTGAGGCTCCAGAGCGATGATCTGCAGCTCTACAGTCTTGGGGATGAAGGGAAGGCTATCCTTAGGAAGTTGCTTGTAGAAGGTGCTGATCTCGGAAGGGGTGACCTGCACGCCCTGAGAGATCTTCGACTTCATCATCTCTACGATAGCTTCATTGCGAGCCTGTACAGTACGCTCCTCGCGGATCTGAGAGAGCTTCTTATTGAAGTACTCCTCAAGCTTCTCCTTTGAGCCCAGCTCAGAGATCACATTCTGTACCCACATGTCGACCATGCGAGTGACCTGCGTGTCGTTGGCTTGGATACTATCGATCTTCGCTTGGTTGAGGAAGAGCTTCTGTACAGCTATCTGCTCGGGTATGATGCAGTCAGGATCTCCCTCGAAAGTGAGTCCCTGACTCCGCGCAAAGAGCTTCTGATACTCAATATCCGAGAGGAGGATGGGTTCGTCACCGACCATCCATACGACCTCATCCACGATGGTCTTCTTCTGAGGTTCATCTCGCTTGGTCTGAGCAAGGCTCAGAGAGCCGAGAGTTAAGAGGCTCAGTAGGACTATGGCTGTCTTTCTTTTCATCAAGGGAAAGGATCTGTTTATTACGTAGGGGAAGACCTAGTTGGCAAGCTCCGAGAGGAACTTGATGCGAACTAAGCGAACTTCATCTTCGGAGTAATCGCTACCGAGCTCGGTGAGCGCCTCGTTGATATCATCAGTCGTTGACTCCTTGAAGTATTCGTAGATATCTTCAATGCGATCTTCGTCGATGACCTCTTCGATGAAGTAGTTGATATTAATACGGGTACCCGAGTAGACGATAGCTTCGACCTCACTGATGAGGACATCGAAGTCAAGACCAAGAGCAATCGCGATATCGTCCAGAGCCACCTTGCGGTCGATCTGCTGGATGATATTGATCTTGAGCTTGGACTTGTCGGGGCGAGTACGTACACGGATGTCAGCGGGGCGCTCAATGTCATTCTCCTCAACATGGCGGCGAATGACCTCAAGGAATTTCTGACCATAGCGCGCAGCCTTGCCGGCACCGACACCAGGGATGTTCTGAAGCTCATCCATAGTGATGGGGTAGAAGGTTGCCATCGCTTCGAGTGAGGTGTCCTGGAAGATGACGTAGGGAGGGACATTATTCTGCTGCCCCATCTTCTTCCGAAGATCCTTCATTATAGCGAAGAGAACGGGGTCCGTTGACTCTCCAGAACCACCAGTCCCTCCACTAGCTGGCTGATCCTCAGTCTCCTCATCGGAGTCCGTGATCTTGAAGCTCGTTGGCTTCTTGAGGAACTTTTTCCCAGCAGGGGTAAGCTTCAGGAGTCCGTAGTTCTCTACATCCTTCTTTAGGTAGCCTGCGATGAGTGCCTGGCGTATGACTGTCGTCCACGTGGATTCCTCATGATCTTGACCTGATCCGAAGCACTCGAGTTCCTCATGATGGAAGGACTCGATGTCAGAGTTGGTCTCTCCACGGAGTACTGCGATGACGTAGTCAGCATTGAACTTCTCCTTGAGGCTGCTGACGACCTCGAGAAGGTTTACAAGCAATTCTTTAGCTTCCACTTTGGTTTTAGGTACTAAACAATTATCACAGCTACCGCAGTTCTCTGCCTCATAGCGCTCGCCGAAGTAGTTGAGGAGGAAGGACCGACGACAGATGCTGGTCTCAGCATAGTCGGCAGTCTCGCGGAGAAGAGCTCGGGCGATCTCCTGATCAGCGACGGACTTGCCTTTGGTGAAGCGCTCAAGCTTCTCCAAATCATCGTGATCATAATAGGCGATACATACACCCTCACCTCCATCACGTCCGGCGCGCCCTGTCTCTTGGTAGTATCCCTCGAGACTCTTGGGCATGTCGAAGTGTATGACGTAGCGTACGTCTGGCTTATCTATCCCCATACCGAAAGCGATCGTGGCTACTATGACCTCTGCTCGCTCTTCGATAAAGGCATCTTGATTCTCTGCTCGCTCCTTGGCATCCAATCCTGCATGATAGGGAAGTGCCTTGATCCCATTGGCCTGAAGGACCTCGGTGAGATTCATCACCTGGGTACGGCGCATGCAATAAACGATCCCGCTTTTCTTCGGATTGGACAATATGTAGCGTACGATATCCCGCTCTGATTCGGCTGTCTTGGGGTGGATCCGATAGAGCAGGTTAGGTCTGTTAAAGGAGCTCTGGAAGACCGCTGCTGACTCCATCCCCAGATTCTTCATGATGTCATGCTGTACCTTAGGGGTCGCTGTGGCCGTAAGGGCCATGATGGGGCGGTCTGCGATCTCTGATACGATGGCACGTATCCGACGATATTCAGGTCGGAAGTCGTGCCCCCACTCAGATATACAGTGGGCTTCATCTACAGCGTAGAATGAGATCGGGATCTCCTGTAGCAGCTTGATATTCTCCTTCTTATGCAGGGATTCGGGGGCTACATAGAGTAGCTTGGTCCGGCCCTGACGTACATCCTCCTTCACCTCCTCCAGTCGAGTACGGGAGAGCGAAGAGTTGAGGAAGTGAGCGACGGTATCCTCTTCACAGAAGCCTCGCACGGCATCGACCTGATTCTTCATCAAGGCGATCAGTGGGGAGATAATCACTGCTGTCCCAGGCATGAGAAGGGCTGGGAGTTGATAACAGAGGCTCTTCCCGCCACCTGTAGGCATCAGGACAAAGGTATCTTGACCAGCGAGAATACTCTCGATGATCTCCTGCTGATTCCCTTTAAACTGGTCGAAGCCAAAGTGCTTCTTTAGTCCTTCCTTGAGGTTGATCCCGTCCATGGCCATACGCTTCGTGATTACTTGGAGTCTACTTGAGGGTAGAGATTAAGCTGCGACTGCGATATTCTATAACACGGAATGATATATCTTCTTAGTGTGCTCTCACGCTTCGGGGGTCAGTATACCTCCTTAGTGGGAGAGCCATCCTTGGCGAGCTGTTGCTCGACGAAGGCAGCATCGACGACGAACTCTGTCACACCCTTTGAGGGGAGCTCATACATCGGCTCGACCATTACCTGCTCCATGATGGCACGAAGCCCACGGGCACCGAGCTTCTGCTCCATGGTCTTTGATACGACCAGGTCAAGAGCTTCGTCGGTGAAGGTAAGGCGGATCCCATCAAGCTCAAAGATCTTGGTATACTGACGTACCAGCGCATTCTTCGGCTCGGTGAGGATCATACGTAGTGTGTCGCGATGTAGCGGGTGCAGATAGGTGATGATCGGCAGTCGTCCGATGATCTCAGGGATGAGACCGAAGCTCTTGAGGTCACGAGCGTCTACATAGCGGAGAAGCTCCTCTTCTTCACGCTTAGAGAGCTTAGCGCCAGGGCTGTTATACCCGACGACGCGAGTATTGAGACGATGAGCAATCTTACGCTCAATACCATCAAAGGCTCCTGCACAGATGAAGAGGATCTGCTTGGTATCGACCTGAATCATCTTCTGATCTGGATGCTTACGACCACCTTGAGGGGGGACGTTCACGATAGATCCCTCGAGAAGCTTCAGAAGCCCCTGCTGGACTCCTTCGCCACTGACATCACGAGTGATGGAGGGATTGTCACCCTTACGAGCGATCTTATCGATCTCATCGATGAAGACGATCCCACGCTCTGCGGCTGCGACATCATAGTCGGCGACCTGGAGGAGGCGAGTGAGAAGGCTCTCAATATCCTCACCTACGTAACCAGCCTGTGTCAATACCGTAGCATCAACGATGGTGAAAGGGACGTGAAGGAGGCGAGCAATGGTCTTTGCCAAAAGTGTCTTACCCGTCCCTGTGGGGCCGAGCATGAGGATGTTGCTCTTCTCGATCTCTACGCCATCCGTCTCGGCACTTGGCTGAGCGAGGCGCTTGTAGTGGTTGTATACGGCGACTGAGAGATAGCGCTTGGCCTCATCTTGGCCGACGACATAGCCGTCAAGGAACTCTTTTATCTCACGTGGCTTAGGGAGATCCTTGAGTTCCTTCTGAGCAGCTTCTTCGGATGCCTTTGCTTCGGCACCAGAGAGCTCTTCGAGGAGCTGGTGTCCTCGGTAGATGCACTCTGGACAGATATGAGAGTTGATCCCCTCAAGGAGGCCTCCTGTCTCTTCTTCTGTCCTACCGCAGAAGCTGCATTGTTTCTGTTGCTTCTTTGCCATCTACTTCTCTGTACGGGTGAGAACACGGTCGACCATCCCATACGCCTGAGCTTCTGTGGCGGTCATCCAATAGTCGCGATCGCTATCGCGCTGTATCGTTTCGAAGGGCTGTCCCGAATGCTCAGAGAGGATCGTGTAGAGTTCCTCCTTGACCTTGAGGATCTCGCGAGCTGCGATCTCGAGATCGCTGGCTTGCCCTTGCATGCCCCCGAGGGGCTGATGGATCATCACTCGAGAGTGAGGGAGCGCGAAGCGCTTACCCTTGGTCCCTGCGACGAGGAGCACAGAGGCCATTGAGGCAGCCATACCTGTGCAAATCGTAGAGACATCGCAGCCGATGTACTGCATCGTGTCGTATATCCCGTAGCCCGCATATACCGAGCCACCGGGAGAGTTGATATAAATGGATATATCCTTGCCTGGCTCGCTGCTATCGAGGAAGAGGAGCTGGGCTTGTATGACATTAGCCGTATAGTCGTTGATCTGCGTCCCGAGGAAGATGATACGGTCCATCATCAGTCGAGAGAAGACATCCATCTGTGCGACGTTCATAGGGCGTTCCTCAATGATCGTCGGAGAGATGTAGCTACTCTGCACTTGCATATAGCTATCAAGTGCAAGGGAATTCATCCCCAAGTGACCTACGGCAAACTTCTTGAATTCGTTCATTTCTATTCTAGTAGTAATAGGGCCTTCTATCCATATTACGGCTCTATATAACAAAGGTATAAATAATTCTGAAATAGCCTAAGGAAATATAAAGCTCTACTTAGCGGTAGAATATGCCGATCTGCTATATGAAAGTGCACTCTGCTGATAGCTCCAAGAAAGTCGATACCTAATAGGAGACTGCACCTCTATATAGCGGATATCTTGATACAAGGGGGAGCGATGAGCAGACTCACTTTCATCAAGACCTATTTCAATAGTGGTTAGTGCTATGAACCACTATTGATCGTTATGCTGACCTCTATTGATTGCTATTCCTCCCCTCTATAAGAGACCATATATAGGTAATGAGTGCTTGGAGTAGAGCTATATAGGATGGCGGAGAAAGTTATATAGCTTTCGCTTGATTCTCATATAGCTTTGTGAAGTGACCTCTATTAGGTTATTGCTCCGCGTAGGGATAAAAAGCTGTGGACGAGTGGCAGATAAGTTTGGACTACGTACGTGGCTCTAATATCTACGTGCGTGGATATTTGGATTTACGTGCCTAGTCTTTAAGACTACGTGCGTAGATAGAAGAATTCCACTACGTGAAGGCGCTTTTTTCTTTGCGAGAGCGATGCTTTTCCTCCGCTGGATAACGAGGAATACGCGCGATAAAGCGAAGGGCTTATGTATCACTTCGGAGAGGCATATCGGGGCGCTGGGCGTGCGATGCCTTAGCACTCGAAATAGAGGACAGGACTCTCGGCAACAGTCTCAATATAGGTTCATACTTCTCCCCTCCAGCGGAAGGACTGTACCTCTCGGTATACCATATATTATCGTACTTTTACGGGGAACAAAACTTATCGTTTATGAAGAACAGATACACTACTTTCCTCTTTGGGATAATGGCCCTTGTTGTCATGTGCCTCCTCACGGGATGTGCGACGCTACGCCCTCCTACCATGCGTGTCAATAAGGACCTTCGGGCATATAGTCATGTCTATGTCCCAGCAACTCAGACTATGGATAGTCACTCGGGAATACCCGTAGCAGGAGTTATCATCCCTTATTCTCAGTCAGTCAATCCCCGCGATGTGATAGCTGGTGCTTTTGCTAAGAGAGGCTTCGTTGTCCTACCCAGCTTAGATGAGCGCTTTAGAACCAAGACCCTCATGGTGAGCTATGGTGAGAGCGGACGACGCAATGTCGTGTTGGGCTTAGGTTATGCGATAGAAATAACTATCCAGTTGGTCTCGGCAGAGACGGGAGAGTTGGTGGCTACTACGACCGCAGAGGGATGTGGTAGTACAGAGGCTGATGATATTAAGCAGGCTATCACGAGGGCTTTGGACGCACTATTCAAATAGCCCACTCACAATAGGTAACCTAATAAAAAGCGAATCGCTGCAGGAGCATATCCTATAGCGATTCGCTTTTTGGGGGGGCGGCTATCTTGTCGCCGAGGATGCGGATAGTGTATACCAGAGGAAGAAATGTTCTCTGTTTAATTGTTGTACCTTTATTCAGAGAAAAAACTTATCGTTTATGAAGAGCAGATACAATAGATTCTTTATCGGGGCAATCGTCCTCATTGTCGTTGGCTTCCTCACGGGCTGTGCAATGCCACGTGTCCCGACAGTCCAGATGAATAAGGACCTTCGGGCCTACAGCTACGTCTACATCCCAGCGACCCAGCCTGTGCAGGAGACTTTGGAGCAAAAGATCGAGTCGGTCAATCCCCGCGATCTGATCGCTGGCGCCTTTGCTAAGAAAGGCTTCATTATCCTGCCCAGCGTGGATGAGCGCTTTAGAGCCAAGACCCTGATGGTGGGCTATGGTCAAGGTCGAGGGCGTAGCGTCACGTTGAGAGAGGTGACCATCCAGTTGGTGTCGGCTGAGACGGGCGAATTGGTAGCGACTGTGACCTCTGAGGGGTTGGGCGTTACGGAGGTTGATAGGGTTGAGTATGCCATCACGAGAGCCTTGGAGGCGCTGCTCAAATAGTCCAGCTGTAAGAAGGCCTTCGAGGCTACCGACCTAATAAAAAAGCGAATCGCTGCAGGAGCATTTCCTACAGCGATTCGCTTTTTGTGGGATGGATCGTCGTGGCTACTTGAGGCGGGCGGCGATCTTGTCGCCGAGGACGCGGATGGCTAAGCGTGCGAAGAGATAGTACTTGGCGCACTTGGCGTAGAGCGGGCGGTCAGGCGTCACGATGATGGGGGTGTAGGCCTTGTTGTAGTTGGCCTTGAGCGCCTTCTTGTGGCCGTAGACACCTGCCGTATCAAAGATGGAGTAGCGCAGGCCAATCTCTTGGGGCTTGTCGAGCATGCGGTAGTCTTTCCCCTCGGCGAGCGTGGGGCGCATGGCTTCGATGACCTTGGTGTACATGACGGGGCCAGTCGTGCGCAGGACGCCCCACAGACCCGCTCCGTGGCGGAAGGGCGTGTATTCGTCGATGTTGCGAAGCATCTGCAGGATGACGGCGCGCAGGATGGGGTGACCCGCTACGGAAGCAATGCACCACTGGATGTATTCGCCACGAGGAAGGGTGCCCAGCTCGGAGTAGATGCCGATGCCTTCGTACTGCTCACCAGGACGGTTGTCCCAATGCGTCAGGATGAATTGGTCTTCAGGGCGCAGGACGTCCTTGAGGGGCTTGTCCAAGGAGGACTTGATGTCAAGGTACACGCCACCCAGCTGGTAGACGAGGAGGTAGCGGAAGAAGTCGGCACGGGCGGCACCATAGATCGGTGCGATGCGCTGGTAATAGCCCCAGATGACTTCGCCGTAATGCTCGAGGATGAAGGCCTTGATGTCTTCGTCGTCGAAGAGGTGATATTCGTATTCGGGGTTCAAGCGCTTGATGTGCTCGATGTTCTGCTCGATCTCGTGAGGTAGTCCGGTCTTCGCTCGATAGGTCTGGAAGATGTGTCGGCTGATCTCCTTGCCTAATGCCTTCTCCGGCACTAATTCCTGATAATTGATGCTCATCGCTCCTGTTTAACTTTATCGCCGCCAGCCAAATCGCAGCTCATCGGCGCCTCTGCAAAGGTAGTGAAAAGGCCAGGGAGTGGGGAGAGGGAGGGCTCATCAAAGAGTCTCTCCCAATTCTTTATCTACTATGTGAATGTGTAGAGGGATAAATGTCTGCTAAATGCTTGCTTAATTTAAGGGATAATGCTGATTTTTGTGTTGTATCTTTGTTGTGCACTTAGGGAGAAGATTCCCTCACCACAACTATCATATGGCCAAGAAAAAAGCACAAGTAGGCGCTCCTGCACAGGAGCCGAAGAAGGTAGCTCGGGAGACGACTGTTCGTCGGGGAGACATATATGAGGCATGGGTTGCCTCATACATTCAGCAAATATATAATGGAGCATCAAGGGTAACTATCCATAGGAAGAAGAAGTACCCTCAACGCATTAGTGATAGTAAGCCCCTTGAGATCGATGTGTCTATTGAAGAGAAGGTGTTTGTGGATCGCGATGCAGAGTATGATAAGCTTACAATAGTAGAATGTAAAGACCACAACTCTCCCATCAAAAGGGAGGTGATAGATCATTTGATCGTGCGTAGGAGTGATCTGAATGCGAATGATGCTATTTGCTTCTCGACGAGTGGATTTCAATCAGGTGCTATTGAGACAGCTAAACATGCAGGAGTGAAGTTGGTCGTATTGCCAAAGGACTCTTTGCAAGCCCATTGGTTGAACAGACGAAATACTCCAATCAGCTCTTCGGCCCGCATTGGCAGTATTCTAAGAGGATTGGGTTTGTCTCCTTCCCGTATTTATCCCCCAAAAGTCCCCGATATCGTTTATAGCGAAGTTGAGCTTCTTGCTCTGCTCGATAGCTTACATTCTATAGAAGGACTTCCACCTGTTCCCTATATTTCTTCTGAGGAGATAAAGTGTAGAGCTTTGGCTGTATTGCCCCGAGATTATTTCCTCCACCGAACTTCGGAGACTTTAAGCTGAGAAGTGAGATACCTGTCTCTACCTCTTGCCTCCTCTCGGGAGGATGATCCTTCCGAGAGGGAGCTTTTCCGGGCTATTTGATGCTCTTCTGGAGCACAAGAAGCCCTGGCATACGCTTCAGATTGTATGCCATAGCTTCCAAGATATTCTGTGTATGCGTTCGCTCAAGCCCTCGGTAGCGACATCGCCCTCCTGAAAACCACCTTCGTATGCTTCCGAAAGTACGCTCTATCAAACAGCGCGTCTTGCTGATAAGATTGTTGAACTCACGTTGTCGCTCTATGAGCTTCATCCCCTTCTGCACCTTGAGCATAATTCCATCAATCAAGCCGTGCTCAAGGAGACAAGCCGAGTTCTTCTTGCTACAATAACCTTTATCGGCAAGGACACTAACGCCCTGCGTAAGCTCAGCCTTCTCTATCAGCTCGGGCAATACCACCGTATCGGCACAATTGGCTGGCGTGGTAATTACGCTCTCCACCAACCCTTGCCCATCGGTCAGCACGTGCTTTTTGTACCCGTAGCGATAGTGCCGGCCTTTGCGCACCCAACGAGCTTCCGTATCCACTCCTGGTTTGCGACTTTTTAGCTCATACTGGTAAGCCTGCTCTTGGGCTTGCTCTTCTTCGGTGCGCAAGTCTTCTCGGTCGTCTGCCACTTCGATGAGGATATTTTCATCGGGAGCGTGCAGGCTATCCACGTAACCACAAACCTGTATACCTTGGAAATACCGTGCAATGGTCTCATCTTTGGGTCATCATTTTACCTCACATCATTATGACACTACCCAACCTCATCCTCTCCCTTCCCCTCATCGATGACCATCGAAGTGGTTACAACTTAACTCTATATAATGACTTTATAGTCACTTGTTCTCTTTTGTTGGATGCCGCTGATATACAGCGTTAGCCTATGAATTGCTTAGTATGCTTGAACCACGACCCCTAAGTCCCTCGGACGTCGATCCAAGTGGCAAGGTGCTATCTCCCTCTGATATTGTATCTTTGTTGCGATAAGTAATAAGATAATGGAATTGACTATATACCTAATTCAGTCTTCCCGTATAGGGAATCGGATGATAGATGTTGTCCGGTCTTGGTTTCTTATAGCCCAGTATTGTAGATTTACCATGATTCAATGTAGTTCGATGGTGTAACGAGAGATATGCACGAGTTTACGTTTATCGATCTATTCGCGGGATTAGGAGGATTTCATCTTGCTCTACAAAAACTGGGGGGGAAGTGTGTTTTTGCTTCTGAACTTAAATCCGATCTCCAATCATTATATAGAATCAACTACCCAGATACACCTATCTATGGGGATATAAGGAGACATATATTGGATGTGCCCAAACATGATGTTCTCTGTGCAGGTTTTCCTTGCCAACCATTTAGTCAGGCTGGAAAACGTGAAGGGTTTAATGACCCTGATAGAGGAAATCTCTTCTATGACATATGTACAATCATCGATCAACATCGTCCTAAATATATCTTGTTAGAGAATGTATCCAATCTCCTAGGGCACGATAACGGAGATACCTGGAAGGTCATAGAGCAAAAATTAACGGATCTAGGCTACCCCCCCCAGAAAAAAATCATCTCTCCTCATGAATTTGGTATACCTCAACATCGGAGGCGTATATATATTGTTTGTAAGAGGGCAGACTTGGGTTCACTTGAGCAGTTTATCTTCCCAGAGGGAGATAAGAAAGTAGAGACGCATGTTAAGAGTATCATCGATGAGGAAGATGAGGATATAGCTACTGCCCGAATTAAGGCGGAGACCAGACTCCATCTAGCTGTATGGCAAGAATTCATTGATGAAACGATAGCTCATGGAGATAAACTCCCTAGTTTCCCAGTTTGGGCTATGGAATTTGGTGCAACCTACGACTTCGAGGACACCTGCCCGGCCTTTCAGTCTGTATCTGAACTTAAAGGGAAAAGGGGACGACTTGGGGATGAAATTACAGGGGAGACTCTTGAGGACTGTTTGCAACAATTGCCAAACTATGCCCAGGCAGATAAGGCGAGGATTTTCCCAACTTGGAAGATTCGATATATTCAGCAGAATCGAGCCTTTTACCAACGTCATAAGAGGTGGCTCGACCAGTGGTTACAGAAAGTAAGGGATTTTGATAATAGTCACCTGAAGTTTGAGTGGAACTGTGGAGATAAAGTTAAACCAATAATCGAGGATAAGATTGTCCAGTTTCGAGCTTCTGGGATTAGAGTTAAGCTTCCGACGTACTCTCCAGCGCTCAATCTAGTTGGCACTCAAGTCCCTATTTTCCCTTGGATAGAGCTTCCAGATGGATCGGGAGATAAGGGCCGATATATGACCCTCAGAGAGGCTGCAAGGCTTCAAGGGATGGAGGAAATCAAGTTTAGCAACAACTCTTTCGCACTATCATCCGCTCGATGTTATGAAGCATTAGGAAATGCCGTCAATGTCGAGGTTGTAAGAAGAATCGCTCAAAAACTATTGACCCATGATGAGTAATGTTTCTATCGCTACACGGCCGCTAGTCTACTCAACTTTCAGGTATATCAACAACAAGGTTTGGTATGCACTAGCTGAGTACATTGATAATTCGATTCAAAGCTTTGAAGATCACAAGGAGGAACTTCAAAATCTGAATCGTGATGGCAAACTACATGTGCGGATAGATATAGACTTCGATAATGATACGATATCTATACAGGATGATGCATATGGTATTACAAAGGAGAACTATCAAAGGGCGTTTGAGCTCGCTAACCTACCTTTAGATCGTGAGGGCTTACATGAGTTTGGAATGGGGATGAAAGTGTCCTCCATCTGGCTTTGTAATACGTGGACTGTCGAGACTTCGGCATTTGGGGAGCCTATTCGGAAGACGATGACCTTTGATCTGGAGGAGGTTGTTGCAAAGGAAGAGTTAGAACTTCCTGTTGAGGAGATTCAATACGATGTCAGTGAGCACTATACAAAGATCTCATTGGCAAATCTGTCGATGAATAAGCCAACACGTAGGCAACTCCCATATATCAAGCGGCATCTCGCAAGTATCTACACGAAGTATCTGCGTGAAGATAGTATCGAGATTGTAATAAACGATGAACCCCTTGGATATACTGATCTAAGGGTTCTTAAGGCTCCCCTCTATTCTAAGCCAGGTAGCACTCCTATTGTCTGGCGAAAAGATATTGCTTTTGAAGGGCATCTAGGTCCAAAGAAATATGCTGTCAAGGGTTTCATTGGAATATTAGAGACCATGAGTACGTCTGAGAATAATGGTTTCCTCCTATTTCGGCGAGGGCGAGTTATTGGCTCTAGCTACGATAATCGATATCGTCCAAAAGTCCTTTGTGGTCAAGAGGGCTCCCCCCAGTATAAGCGTATCTTTGGAGAACTTCATCTGGAGGGGTTTGATGTGAGTTTCACAAAGAACTCATTTCAGGAGGATGACGACTTCTCTCAGTTCATCGAACTGTTGAAAGATGATCTTACCAGAGACAAATCCTTAGATCTTTTTGGACAAGCACAGAACTATACTAAGCCCAAGACAAAGAAAGAGATAAAAGACCTTGGGACAAGCCTTATTCAGCAGGTTGCAAAGGGGTTATCTAGATCTATCGATACAACTTCCAAGCAAGATTTCCGAGATGAAAGAGGTTTGCAGTTTTCGGCTTTAGGGGAGGTACATACAGATCTTTCCAATAGTTCTGGTGGTGACACAGATGAGCTCAACATCTCCCCAGTTACAATTGAGGTAACATTGAGTGACGGAAGAAAAATCTCGTTGACGATTCAAGGAGAGAAAGGCGCCACAATATCGGGTCTATATAAACTAGAACAGGCCTCTGAGGCTAGCTATACAGCGACTATCAATATGAGGAATTCTATTTTTGATCGGTTTGCAAAGTCTTTGGCTACGGAGGAGGGACAAGAGCAACTGGCTTATGTAATCAAAGTTATGGTCGCTACGGAGATAAGTCTATATTCTGGGGCTGGGGCTCAAAGTGGAGTATACTTCAGAAATAAGTTCAACGATTTATTTGGAGCAATATAATGGAGCGTATTATAGAACTGGCCGGTGATACGAGCCAGGATACTCTTAATTCGGTAACGATTGGAGATCGGACTTATGGCTTTATGCAGTCCCAGACTAAACTAGGTGACAGAGAGAAAGACCTCATTATAGATGAGGCTGCCAAGATTCTTAGCCGTTGTATCCCTCCAGGTATGAGGGGCAATGTTACTAATATCGCTGTGGGGTATGTACAAAGTGGGAAAACTCTATCATTCACCACACTCACGGCATTGGCTGCGGATAGTGGTTATCGTATCATTATATACCTAACGGGAACCAAGAACAACCTTCAAAGCCAAACAAAAGAACGACTAGAGCGTGATCTAGGTGTTTGTGAGAATAATGATTATGAACTCGTCGACTTAATGGATGGTAGCGAGATTACAAGCACAATCAGGAATACTCTTAAATACACTCAAGCGGTCCTTCTTATCCCCATATTGAAACATCATCTGCATATCAATACACTCTCAAAGGCTCTTCAGGCGCCAGAGGTGGAACCAATACTGGAGCAATATGGTGCCCTTATTATCGATGATGAAGCAGACCAGTCTAGCTTCAATACCTATGCAAAGAAGAATGCAGAAAAAGAAGAATGGGGAGAGGAAGACTTCAGTAAAACTTATACGAGTATTCTAAACCTGAAGAAATCTTTGCCTAGTCATTCTTATATCCAATATACGGCAACCCCTCAAGCTGCATTTTTGATAGATAGTAAAGATAGCCTTTCACCCCAATATCATACAGTTCTTACTCCTGGAGGAGGTTATACAGGGGGAAAATACTTTTTCAAAGATAGGGGTATGGATCTGCTCTCTATTATCCCCGGTGATGAGGTTTATCATCACAGAAATAATCAGCTCGAGGAGATGCCAGGTACCCTAATAAGGGCCCTTCAGGAGTTTTTTCTGAGCGTTGTGATTGTAGCTCTGATACAAAAACGGGAACCCTTCTTATCTATGATGATACATGTGGATGGGAGACGTGACACCAATAGTAGATTTTGCAAATGGGTAAGTAGTACTAGACAAAATTGGATAGATGCTCTTGCTAATGCAGACAATGATCCTGGTACACAGGTCATTCGGAACTCCTTTAAGCCGGCCTATGACTCGATAACGAAATACATGAAGAGCGCACCCTCATTTGATAAGGTTATTGAGAAGTTACATATAGCTATGATAAGGACGAAGCTACATCTAGTCCAATCAGGAGGAACAACAGTGGATCAGAGAATCTCATGGAAGTCTGCGCCGGGACATATTCTAGTTGGGGCGGATATGTTAAACCGAGGATTTACCATCGAACGTTTGTCTATGTCATACATGCCTCGGACAACAAGTGGTAAGTCGAATGCAGATACGATAGAGCAAAGGTGCCGCTTCTTCGGATATAAAATGAACTACATAGACGTATGTCGAGTCTTCTTATCCCAAAAGAGTCTCGATGAATATCAGGCCTATGTAGATCATGAGGAAGCGCTTCGCACTAGTCTCCGTGAATGTGAGTCTCTATCAAAACTATCTGCTGAATCTCGGACTAAACTCTTGCTCTTAACAGAAAAACTAAATCCGACGAGGACAAATATCCTTTCATCTCGTTTGATCAGGAACAAGTTATCGGGTTGGAGACAAATGATTTCCATGGACTATATTAAGGAGAATAAGCAACACATTCTCAGATTTTGCAAAGCCTATGCAGGGCAATTCATGAATGAGGTTGATTATGGTGGGAATATTATGCGTAATCACAGGTCTGTGCTTATCCCAGTCGATGAGTTTGTAGATTTCTTCAAGCACATCGCTTATGCAGACGTCCCTAATATCACAAGGAGAAATGTCACAATCCAATACCTACTCTATTTGCGTGATAGCCATAAGATAACCCATGTGCGATTCTATGAGATGGCATATTTAGCCACAAGCATAGAGGGGTTACGAAGCCACAAAGTGGATGCTACCAATCTCCTGTTTGGACCAGCAAGCAACGATAGCTATCCAGGAGATAGGTTCTTTAAAGTAGAGGAGACAATATGTTTCCAGCTACACCATTTTAGAATTGAACAACCTCTGGATCCACTGACAGGGAAGAAGGACGTATATAATTTTTGCGTTTATTATCCTGAATCCTTGACGGCTTCATTCGTTGGGGTGGAGGAAGACGAAGATGATATAGAACAAGCGTGACACTATGGTAGACCTATATGCTATCTTTAATAAACTCCAAGGAACAGGAGATAATAAACATTTCGTTACTGAGGAGGTTTCATCTACCCTTCCCCATAGGTTGGGCTCCTCGCAAGAGCTCTATCCACTGTTTTTTGTAGAATGCATTGATGAAACCCCTAGTGCAAATATTAGCCTCAAGCAGGTTTACGTAAACTTCAATCAGGTCTGTAACCTTCGAGCATCCGATGGTCATACTATAACCCAAAAGTTCACGATAATATTACTCAAATCACAGGAGGAAGATCTTCAGAAGTATTTTCTGGAATTAATCTGCCTCCTGCTGGAGAAATTACCTCTGAGGCCAACCATAACTTCTCTAAAAAGTGAATTATTCAAAGTAATATCCCTATTTGCTACTCCCCCAGCATTCTCACAGGAAGCTATTAAAGGGCTGTGGGCAGAGCTTTTTGTTATTGCTCGTAGTCATGATCCTATCTATCTCATAAACTCCTGGCATATCTCTAAAGAAGACAAATATGACTTTAATGATGGTATAGACAAGGTAGAGGTCAAGGCTACTAGGAATTCTGACCGTACCCATACATTCTCCATAGAACAACTGAATCCCAACGCAGACTCTCGACTTATTATAGCCTCTATAATAACTACTCCATCTGGTCAAGGAACTAATATCTTCGATTTGATAGACCTAATCTCCATGAATGTGACGAATATTGATGCACTCCTCAAACTGAAAGAGCAGGTCTATCTAACCATAGGCCCCAATATTGACGCCTCTAAGAGAGTTAGATTTGATATGAATATGGCGATAAGTACCTACAAGTTGGTTTATTATTCTGATATACCAACAATACCTTTATCAGCAATTCCTAGTGGAGTATCTGATATCCATTTCAAATCATGCTTACGAGATACTCTAGCAGCAGACCTATCATCGACCCCCAGCCAGCTACATCGAGCTCTGTAAACTATGAAATCTAGAGTATATCCAAAGATTAATGCCCTAATGGCGATATTTATAGAGGCTATAGCTGATTATGAAGGGTTCAAGCTCGTCAAGCAAGATCCTATTTGCCTATTCACCTTCGATAGTAACTGCTATTATGCTTACTTTAAGTTCATCTCGCATGAAGGTGGATCACACCCGTTGGAGCATCAGCGTGCACAGCTACCTCGTCATACTCGCTTTTGCGAGGTCAAAGAGTCTTCTTTTCCATTCCTCTTCTTAGGGTATGATAAGGTTAACGATGTCTTTGTCTGCTGGGAGCCACACAAAGTCAAACCTCGCTTAAATAACAGATCATATGTTTCATTTTATAGTCGTCTATCTGCTCAGGAAAAAGTCGTGCTGGGGAAGATTGAGGTAGCAACCCTAACAAATGGAGACAAGTTTATCTTGTTTAAGCGAGCAGATGCGATATCCTTCCTTCGGAGGCTTGACTTTTATTTCCCTGAATTAAAGTTAGGGGAAGGACGCGGATCAACTGAGAAAACTTCTCCGAGATGGCTTGACCGTATTGAGGATGATGAAGCCGTACAGCGATTTATCGATAGTTACCCCATCGGAATGTCCTCTCTCAAGATTGTGGGAGATTGCATAACCCAGTTTAGTGGACACTATAGTGAGTTACAATTTGGCGACTGGAGTAGACTTATCAAGTCATACCTAGCTCATAAGTCCTATTAGTCTTATACCACTATGAGACCATTGAGCAAGCCCATCTCTTCACAGTTTGCACTTTCCTCTTTCGAACTTCGGAGACTTTAGGCTGAGAAGTGAGATACCTACCTCTCCCCCTTGCCCCTCTCGGGAGGGTTATGGGGGACTTTCCCGAGCTATTTGGTACTCTGGAGCACAAGAAGTCCAGGCGTACGCTTCAGATTGTATGCCATAGTTTCCAAGATACTCTACGTATGTGTGCGCTCAAGCCCTCGGTAGCGACATTGCTCTCCTGAAAACCACCTTCGAATACTCCCGAAGGTACGCTCTATCAAAC
>ERZ772974.987-NODE-987-length-19335-cov-6.186100_pt1 | contig 19335 bp, 20 predicted proteins | sample MGYA00580671_ERZ772974 | MGnify/ENA primary metagenome ERZ772974 (study PRJEB29015, sample SAMEA2738065) | human oral metagenome | biome: human oral; feature: human-associated habitat; material: saliva | place: China | collected 2218 ... | reverse complement strand
TGATTAACGTTTTGAGAATTGTGAAGCTTTACGAGCTTTCTTAAGACCTGGTTTGAACAACTTTTGCTTGAATAAATTTCAAAAGCCTTTAATATCAATTATTTCCACGATTTTCTGAAAGCACACTTTCAATCAATTTCAACTAATTTCGTCGGAATGGTGTGAATTTTACCCTAAAAAGCATTGAATTGAGCTATTAAATACTAAAAATTCACACCACTATTGTATTCTAATAATTTATAGATTTTTTGCTTTCAGGATAATCTTATCCAAGGCCTTTTGTCGCTTCTGATCAGAAATTGTTTCAACACCAGCAATTCGACTGATGGTGACTGGTGAAATACCACAGGCTTTTAAAATCTGATTTTTAAGGACCTTACCATAGTCTTGAGAAAATAGTGTAATAAAAGATGGCGTATTGTGGGTAGTAATAATCCATGCCTTACCTTTTAAATGGCCTTTTAAGCCAGTCTTAGTGTTGTGATAAGCAAATCCAGCGACAAAGACACAATCCATAAAACCCTTGAGCATCGCTGGCATCCCTGACCACCAAATAGGAAAGATGAAAATAAATTGGTCTGCCCAAGTCACCAAATCACGGTATTTAGCAGTTTTAGGATTAGAGACTAAATCACGTCTTCGATGTTTCTCATCAAAACGCAAAGTGGGATCAAATCCTTCAGCATAAAGGTCAAGTACTTGAAGTTTATGGGACTTATCAATGTTTTCTCGTACTTGTTTAAGGATGAATGAGTTGAAACTTTGTGGGTTAGGATGGGCCGTGATAATTAATATATTCATGCGTTTTCTCCTTTAATGTAAATATCAAGCATCTCTCCGAGTAATAATCGAAGAGATGCTTGTGAAAAATTCGTTCCGATAGAACTTTTTTGATAGAATAGCCAAGCCTGAGATAAAACTACAAAAGTGAACGAGAGTATCAGCTTCACTATTATGGAAGCCTTTCTCCTCTCTTAGTGCTAGAACAACACGTTTAAAAGAATCAAAACCAAGTAAGTCTTTTTCTGCTAAAATAGTATCTCCAGAAAGCTCCATGTATTTAAAGGGCGATTTAATAAAAAGAGCTTTCAAAGACATAAGGATTCTTCTGTGTAGCTAAAACAAAGTTAAATCCCATTTGACTCAATTCATCTCTCGCTGATGTGAATGACGTGATGCCAACGAAAATCTCATTGGCCCAAAAATCAGAAAGACGTGATAGGACAATTCTGAGATACCATCTTTACTGCCAAAGTGTTTATAGGGAGCACCGTGTGTAATACGACTTTTTTGTAAGACGGTCCTTAGTGATAGATTATCTATGCCATGTTGGCAGATTTGTTCTATTCCTGCTTGAATCAAATTTCCTTTGAGCTGTGCTGTATTTCGTTTCACATAATCTCCTAAATAAGGGGGATTAATTTAATAATATTGGAGTTTTTACCAAATCACTTTTTCTTATATAAATAGGAATAAATAACAATAGTTGTCCTATCAAATACCATATTCCTGCTTAATTCCAAGAGTATATGATTTAATCATGCCTTGAATATAATTTCTTAAAATTATATTTTTATTCTCACTATCAATACTACCAGCAATAATAGATAAACCACTAATATAGGACCAAAGATTAACAATGTGCCTATTGTGGTCCTGCTTAATCCCATTATTATTGAAATAATGAATTACAACTTCTTTAAATAGATTGAAGCTATTGTTTTCATCATTATAATCAATCTGGATATCTGTTCCTAATTGTACATGACGTTCAAACTTGCTATAAAATAAAAACTCAAAATAGTGAGGATAGTCCTGAGAAAATTGTAAAAATCTCACTCCCATATTTATCAAATCTTCTTCAGCATCTTCATAAGAGTGATGACATTCTTTCTTTAAAAAATTATAAAAAATATGCGACACTTCAATAAGTAGTTTATCCATCAAATCACTCTTTCCATCAAAATGCCTATAAATAGATGGAGTACTTACATGACAAGCCTTTGAAATATCTTTTAGTTCAACAGATTGGAATCCTTTATCATATATAATTTTTAGACCTTGCTTAATAATTTCATTTTTTAAATCACCATGATGAAATTTATTTTTTTCATTCATTTTTTCTCTCCCTTAATTGATAACCAGATAATAGAATAAATAGCACTATAACAAACAACAGTAAATAAATTATCTCATAATTTTTTAATACGTGATTGAAAATTTTTACATGAATCCCCATATCTAGTTTAAGTTGCTCAACAGTAGACGAACTATCACCTTTCGTAATAGCCTTCAAAGGTTCTTTGGTTAAAAGACTACGAATCTGTGCTACACCATAAGTCGGTGGGAAAAATTTCATAATATATTGAACATAACTAGGCAGTGCTCCTATAGGTAAATAGATTCCTGCTAAAAATCCTGTTAGCGTTCCTAATATAGTTGAAACCGAACTAAAAGCAGTTACAGATTTAACAAAATTCACTACAAAGAATGTAAAACTGGTTGCCGATAAACTATTTAGAGTAATATAAATAAGAAGTAGTGGAATAGTGGAAACCGTAATTATTTGATAACCTAACATCCCCATTACTAGAGTCCAAATCAATAACACAACAAGTGTAATCACAAGACTCATCAGCCAAGCAGCTATAATATAACTGAATACAATTACTAATTTCTTAACTGGGCTAACAGCAAAACTGGTATATATTCCTGTTTCATAGTCTTTAACTTTAACACCAAATACTCCTAAAGAAATAGTAACTGAACTAACGATAATAATTCCAGATAGCACCCAAGTATTAACAAACAAGAAATTCCCAGAATTAGTTCCAATAGACTGATCGATGGTATTTTCTAGATAATTTCCTAAAAATAATAGATATAATCCTATTGTAACGAAAATAGCAACAAGAGAGGAAATTAATGTTCCCTTATCTCGGATATAAATCTTTAAATGTCTTTTAATCATTACACACTATCCCCCGTTTGTTTTAAAATATTGATAAATGCATCATCTAAATTTCCTTTAAAGTACTCAAACGAATCTATCAACGAATCATATTTCAATATTTCCCTTACGTTACCAATGCTTGGATCCTCAATAATTAAATGATCGTCGGATATTTTGTAAGACAATGGTACATTTTTGACACTAGTTATTAATTGCTCCATTGTTTCTTTATAAGGATATAAAAATAATCGGTCACAAGAATACTTTTTCTGAAGAGCAATAGCCGTTCCTGTTGCAACAATTCTACCTTGATTAATAACTGTGATTAAATCAGAATTTCTCGCTTCTTCAAGATAATGGGTCGTTAAAAAGATAGTCATTCCAAAATTATTTTTCAATGTCCCAATAATCTCCCAGACAGTTTTCCTTGACTCAGGGTCCAAACCAGTCGTTGGCTCATCAAGCAATAAAATTTTAGGTTCATGAAATATTGCTCGAGCTATTTCAACTCGCCTTTTTTGCCCACCTGACAAAGTATGAAAAGGTTGATTCAAATAGTTTTTAAAATCTAATTGATTAGCTACTTCTTCTAAGCGATTTTCAAACTCATTACCTATGATTCCATATAAACTAGCTCTAAATCTCAAGTTTTCCGAAACCGTCAGTAAATTATCCAAAACATTATGTTGGTAGACTACCCCAATTTTTTTTCTAATGTCTTGACTATGTTTTCTGACATCTAATCCATCAATAAAAACTTCTCCACTAGAGGATTTTAATACTGTACAAATAATGTTGATTGTTGTTGATTTACCGGCTCCATTGGGTCCCAAAAAGGAAAATAGACTACCTTCTTCTACATCAAAACTGAGGTTATCAACAACTGTCCTTTGTTGATAAGTCTTCTTTAAATTTTTTACTGATATAATTGATGTCATTATCTATACCTCCTCGTATCTTCGCACTACAAATGCAATATCCATCTAAAAAATCAACATTTAAACTTAGAGGTTCTCTATAAACACAAGCCCCTAGTTTATTTGAATGAATAACTACTTCTAATTCATTTAAATTTTTAAATAATATCTCTATTTTTTTAGGATTACCAGATAAGCCTATTGAAAAAAGCTTCCCCACTGATTCTTTTATACACCACAACATGGTACAACTACATTCAAATGTAGTTTGTTTAAAAATTTTTGATATAGATTCTAATTCTTTCGAAGTAAAGCAATATTCTAAAAATTCACTTGAGATATTTTTAAATATTTTTTCAATATCTATACCAATGCTTCCACCTTCCTGTTTTTCATACACTTCTACTGCTACTAATGGGGATGAATAGGACATACTTACACTCATACTAGTAACTTTGTTTTTATAAAAAAGAACAGGTTGGCCTATATCTCCCATATTATTAAGAACTTCAAAACAATTTAATTCATCGCTACCAAAATCATTTTTTACAATATTTTTAATCATAAATCTTGATAATATTTTTAAATACTGTTTTTCTAATATACGTATTCTATTTATTTTTTTTAATTCATTTCTTGATAGATAATTTTTAAACAATTTAAAGTCAAAATCAGTATAATCATCGATATTTTGAATATAAATACCTGGATCTTTAAAAAACTTTATTTTAAATTTCAATTTCATAATCAGAAGTTTGTCCAACCTTAGTTAAGTGCATTTGTTCAATAATTAATAATAATTTTGACTCATTAAATACAAAAGCATCATAAATCACCTCGTCACCATTTTCAGCAACTTTTTCAACATAGGCTTTCACCTTTTCACCAATATTAAAACTCTCCAAGGAAATTGTTTTAGAAATAAAGGTTGGAACAACTGTATTACCATTTTGATAAAATTCATTTAATAGCATAAGCCTTCCAACATTATCAATTAAAATTGGATTAATTTTAGAATCAATATTATTGATAAAATTAAATACCTTACTTTCATCAGTTACATTAATATCGCCAATAGATATTTTTTTACTGTTATCCACTCTCACATTACTAATATTTCTAAAGTTAGGTCCAAAAAATATATTATCTGCTCCTTTCAAATAATATTTATCCATATTTAAATGTTTTTTTATCTGGATACTATTATATTTACCCAGCATATCTCTGTACCTTTCAACAGATTCTGTAGTTAATAAATTATTCATTTCAATAATACCCGATGAATGAATAATATTTTTCTGCAAAACTACACCTTTACTGTTTACAAAATCAGAAGAAAGTGTAACTTTCATAACTAATTGATTGTCACTTTTTAATAATATCTCACCAGTTAAAGTCAGTTCTACCTCTCTATCCTCATATACTTTAATAAATTTTTCAAACTCAAATTCAGAAATTTCGGCCACTTTATATTCTTTCATTCCAAAATTATTCAAATATAAATCAGCTAATTCCGCTGCTGCTTCAACATGATAAACACCAGCCAAAACACTTGTACCTTTCACAATATGTTCCTTTAAATGTTCATCATAATCTATTGATAATTTTCTCTTTGCTATAATTTTATTTTCATCTATATATTTGACTGAGTCAATCATAGGATATTCTTCTCGATTACACACCCTGCCATCCTTTGATATCACTTCAGAAAACCCAACTATATCATTGGTATAATCAAGTTGTCCTAACGGCATATTTTTAGTTCCTAAATTATGAAAAAGTAACACTTCATTTGTTCCCTTATAAAGAAATATTTCCTCTAGGAATCGTTGAGTTCCTTCAGAAACCGAGATATAAGAAAGACCTCTTTCATATTTTTGAACTTTTTGAACGTCATCATTAGTTGCCATTCCAACTTCATCCCAAGCTGGCCAGCCAATTACAACACTCTTAGTTTGAGATAAACTGTTAATGTTGTCAGACATTTTCACTAAAAAATCTGCTGCTGCTGAATAATCCACTTGTCCATCCATACCAAATCGTCCACTAATTGAGCCCATATGGATAATAAATTTTACTAATCCGTATTGAATAAAGTATTTATATAATAAAAACGTTGCATTAGCTTTTACTTTTACAACATTGAGAGCTGCATTTTCATTTTTAGCATTAACTTTCCCAAAAGATGGTAAACCGGCTCCATTTATAATTCCACTAATTTGAATATTATTTTCATCTAAATATTTTTTAAGCCGAATTACATCTTTTTCACTAGCAAAATCACATTTTATGTATTCAAAATTGATATTGAGATTTTTTAGTGATTCAATATTTTTAGCTAGTATCCTTGAGTTTCTTAATTTTTCATATTTCAATAAAATATCTAGCGCAGAATATTTTGGATTCAATTTTTTCTGTTGAATCATGAATCGAGATTTATAACTATCAAATTCCACACCTGTCATTTGAATATAATCCTCATCCATAGATGGAATATCAGTACGACCTGTTAGGATTAATTTTGCACCTGTTTTTAAAGCTAATTGTTTGGCACATTCAAAGGTGATTCCTCTTCCCCCACCAGTTGCAAGTACTACATCATTACTGGAAAACGAATATTTTTCCTCAAAAGCTACATTTTCCATTGTTTTCGTAACAATACCCTTTCGAGTTTTATTCTTTATACCAATCTCAATTAAATTACCAATTGAAGAAAATTCCCTCAATAATATATTTGAAATCTCTTCATTAGTTAAGTGATCAGAATCATCAATATCAACAACTTTTGTTTTGAATGGTCGCAATTCTTTTTCAAGTGCTTTTACAAAACCTGTAACTAAGGCCCCCAATGGATTGATTACTTCATTTTGATTATTTTCTACTCCAAAATATTTTCCGATATTTGTAACCCCAAAGTATGCAGAATTAGTATGATTTTTTAAAAATTCATATGAAATCTTAGATGAATAGAATAACCCATTATATAGGCTCAATACTGTGCTTTCCCATTCTTCTGTAGTCATATCACTATTAATTGATACAATATTCGTTAATCCTTGAAGATTAATAATACAATCAACATAGCCTAATTGATTTACTCTCTCTTGAAATACATTTTTAATATCCTCACTATTAGAAAAATCGAATTCTAATGGTGAAATCAAAGCAACCTTATTATTACTTTCAGATAGTCTTTCTAACATTAATTTACTAAGTTCACCATCTTTTGAATCTCCGATTAACAAAATATTCCTATTTTCTAAAGGATATGATGCTTCATCATTTATTGCCATATCAATTGTACTTGCAGAATATCTAGACATTTCATAAAATTCATCAGGCTGAATATTAACAATACTTTTATCTGTAGAGATAGGAATAGATGAGTTGAGCAATGGAACAGTATTAGATTGATTACTCTTAATATAACTTACAATATCAGAAATTGTATGAGGTAAACCTTCCTCGCTATCTACGATATCACTAAGTTTAAACTCAGTTCTTACCTTAGCCATAATTTCCGATTGCTTAACCGAGTCAATACCCAAATCTGCCTCTAAATCGGCTTCATCCTCAAGTAGCTCTTCTGGATAGCCTGTCTTATCAGTAATAAAACTTTTAACAACTTTACTAATCTCCACCTTACTTAATGGTTCATCTGTTGTCGTATCTGTATTTACTTCTACTAAATCATTATTTGGCTCACCATCATGTGATTTTTGCTCCAGTATAAGTGAATTAAATGTTGAATAAGTAGAGCCAGTACCAGTGCTCTCATTAAATTCTTGAACAATTTTCTCCTGCATCTGTTTTGGTAAAGCAAATTCCAAACCATAATCCTCTATTGAGTTCCCTGATTGAATAATTTTATCTATAAGCTCAATTGGATAGCCTGTGAGTTTATTAATTACTTTTGTAACTTTTTTAGTATTCACTTCTGTCTTAATCATATCTAACCTCAATTTTGATTTTTCCAAGGCGACAATATCATTTTCTTTCTTGGAATTCATATTAATACTACAATGTTCTTTATCAGATAAAATCTCATTAATTAAATTTGTCATAATTTGATTAGCACCACACTCTAAGTACAACTTAACATTATAAGTGTTGTATAGAACTTCAATAATTTCTCTGAAATTAAATGGTGTAATAAGCTGTTCACCTAAAATTTCAACCAGATTAGCAATATCTCTATCCTCATATAGACGTGTTAAAATAGTTGAATAAACTGGAATCTTTGGTAAATTAAACTCAATATCTTTAATAACTTTCTCATATTGATGCTTAATTGGCCGTAATAATTTGGAATGAAACGGGTATGGAACTGGTAAAATTTTTGCAACAATGTCAACTTTTTGACAATATTTTTCCAGTCGCAATATTGATTCTTTAGCTCCTGAAACAACTTTTTGAAATTTTGAATTCACAATTGCTAGCTCTAAGTTATTGTGATTTTCAAGATACGTATTAATTAATACTTCGTCTTTATTATTATTTAATTTAAGTGAAAGCATTAACCCTTGAGAAGAAGTGTCTAAATATTCTAAACTTTTCGCTCTACTATACGAAATTTTTATAGCATCTTTAAAACTAATGACACCTGAAGCTAATAAGGCTGATACTTCTCCAAGGCTATGCCCCAACAAAATGTGAGGTTTTACTTTAAATTCTTGAATTGCAATCCTAAAGAACACTTCATTCGCTATGATAATTGCAGGTTGCATAATTTCGGATACAGTATTAATATCTGATGTCATTAAATGTTCTAGAAACGAATCACCAGTAATACCCTTATAATAATTCTCTGCTTCTGCAAGTGTTTCATCAACAATTTTATTTCTACCCCTCAGATCAGATAGCATATTTACGTATTGTGATCCGTGTCCTGGAAAGATTATCGCAGTTTTACCATCATTAGATTTTTTTATATAAATTCCATTGTTTTCTAAGAGATTCACTTGATTAAATCTTATTCTATTTTTCATACTATTCCTCTAATTTATTAAATTATACTTTTTAAAAATATCTTCAATTTTACCTAGAGCAAAATCAATTTCTTCATTACTCAAAGAAGCAGTTATTGTCGCACGTAATCTACTTTCATTATGCGGTACTGATGGAAAAACAGCAGTTGCAATATATACTCCCTCGGACAATAAATCTTTAGTGATTAACATATTAATTTCATCATCACCAACATATATTGGAACAACTGGAGAAGTACTTCCCATAGTATCTAACCCCATCTTTTTAATTCCTCTTCTAAAGCGTAAAGTGTTTTCCCATAATTTATCTCGTCTCCATGTTTCCTGTTGCATAACCTTTAATGCTTCTAGAGTACCAGCAACTGTGGAAGGGGGCATACTGGCATTAAAAATGTACTGATGAGCCTTATGCTTTATATATAGTGCTGTTTTTTTATCCGTTGCAATACAACCACCAACATTAGCTAGAGACTTACTGAAAGTGGTCATTCTCAAATGTATTTTCTCTCCTACTCCTTTTAATTCAGCAACCCCCTGTCCTTTTTCACCAACAAATCCAAAAGAATGAGCTTCATCAACTAGAATACTAGCATTATATTTTTCTGCTAAATCAGTTATCCTCTCTAATGGTGCCATATCTCCTTCCATGGAATAAACACCTTCTACAATAATAAGTTTCTTCTTGAAATTTTTACTATTTTCTAATATATACTCAAGTTTATCCATATCATTATGTTTAAAAATTCTTAGCTGTGCATTTGATAAACTCATTCCATCCACTATACTCATATGATTATATTGGTCAGTAATTATTACTGTATCCTCATCAGCAATTGCTGAAATAGCAGCTAAATTTGCTAAATATCCAGCACTCAAAATTACAGCCGCCTCAGTTCCAAAAAAATCGGCACAAGCTTTCTCTAGCTTTGTATGCAAATCTGTCGTACCATTGTGTAATCTTGCACCACATGTTCCTGTTCCGTATTGAATTAATGCATTCTGAGCTGCCTCAATAATAGCTGGATGAGTAGCTAAATCCAGATAGTTGTTAGATGTCAGCATTACTACTTTTCTATCATCAATTGTAGAAGTCCCCCTTTGAGCAGATGAAAAATTAGGTTCAAACACATAATTTCCAGACTCTTGCCCTTGAATTATTTGCTTTGTCATTTGTTCAATTTCTTTTTCAAATTCTGTATTTTTAATCATTTTATTACTCATTCAACAACACCTTCTTAGCTAATTTTAGTTTCTTTTTTAAATCTTCAACATCATTATATATGATGGATAAGTCAGATTCTTCAAAAGTTAATCCGACTGGGTTATCGCATGACATTGAATTAACATCAATTGTTTTTAATAATTGATATGTTAAATTCAACTTTAAAAGTTTAGACTCTTCAGTATCAACTTTTTCGTCAAATAATTTTTCACAATTATTTTGAAGACGATTTAGTAATTCAAACGCTTCACTAGCTCCTAAATAATCATAACTCTTAGCTTTAATTGAAAATTTGGTGTTAGCACTTTTTGAAAACGTTCCTAAAACAGTATCATCCTCATTAACATCCTCACTTCGTTTAACAACGTAAAAGCAGGCACCCGATTTTATCTCTGTTTCAAAAGATAGAGACTTGCTGTAATTTCGAAATACTTCAACATATTCATCCATTACGTTACCATTAACAGCACCTACGATTATGATGTCGTTTTCTCCATTCTGCAAGCTAAGAATTCCTTGGTTTAAGGCAACTGAAAACGAGTCCATTCCATGATCATAAACAGCATTAGTACCTTGAATATTATGATAATTCGATACTCTACTTGCTACAATATTGTCCATAAAGCCTGGTAAGCTATCTTCCTCAATAGACTCAAATTTACCTTTAAAATTAGACTCAATCTCATTCAATTCTGAATTAGATATAGTAATATTTTCTTTATCTAATATATCTTTTAGGATTTTAGTATATTCCACACTTCTGATTCTAATATCAGAATGGTAAGCATTTGTAAGCCCCATTGTGGAACCTACATATACTCCCACCCTACTCTTATCACTACCATCCAATTTATTACCAATTGCCTCAGTAGCAGCAATTAATGATATTTGTTGAGCATAGTCAATTTTATTCAGAATCTTAGGTGGGATTTTATACTTAATAAACGGAAATTGGAATGGTTGATCATGTTCCGTTTTATTAAGTATATCTTTTAACGTTTTCTTATTTTCATCAAAAACTCCAATTCCAACAATTGAAAAGTCACTATTTCCATTATTACTATGAAAATCAAAAGCTTGTTTATTATGAAAACTTGGAAGATACTCCTCAACAAGAATATTTCCATTGATACCACCAAATCCAAATGCGTTAATTAATGCACGCCTAGGTCCTGAATTTCTCCGTTCCCATGGTGTATTTTTTACATTAACTTCTAGATAATCTTTTACAATATTTTTTGATTTATCTGATAGCTCTGTAAAATTATAGGTTGGTGGATATTGATTATTTTCCATTCCCTTCAACACTTTAATCAAGTTAGCCATTCCAGCAGCAGAAAATGAATGTCCGATTTGTGACTTCAAAGATCCAATTTTTATTTTATGTTTCAGATTTTCTTCAACACATAATTTAACTATTGACTCTAACTCAACATCATCTCCAACTGGAGTACCTGTGGCATGCATTTCTACATAGTCAATATCATTGATAGTTAAGTTTGCTCTGTTTAAAGACTTCTTCATTGCCAAATATTGGCCAGAAGTACTTGGGGCATAGATAGATTGTCCACTACCATCACTGGAGACTCCGCTACCACTTATAATACCAAGTATTTTGTTATTATCTTTAATTGCTTCAGAAATTCTTTTAATAATTATTGTACCTGCTCCTTCACCCGGTGTAAGCCCATCATTCTCTTTGTCCAAAGGCTTCGATTTAGAATGAGACAATCCACCAATTTTAGAAAAGGCTACATTTCCTGTTACACCCATGTTTCCTAAGGCGCCTGTTACTATAGCAAACTTAGAAACTTTATTATGTAATAATTTAATCGCCTCATCTATCGCTATTAAACTTCCTGAACAAGCACCATCAACTACAAAAGAGAGTTGATTAATTCCAAGAAAATCAGTGATATCTGTAACAAGGCTACTAGGAAACATACCATCTATATTTCTATCTTCTAAATCTAATTCTTCATACAGTCTACTACCAAATTTATCTGTTATTTTTTCTAGACTTCCCCTTTGAACTAAAGAACTTTTCTCGACTTCATTTAAATAATTCTTTCCAAATTTATATAACATGTAATCACTTATATCTAAATCGCCGAGCATATTCCCTATAATTAATGATGAATCTCTTAATTCATTTATATTAAGATTAGCTTCATCGATTGCTTGTAAAATAGTGTACAAAACCATTTTTTAGTTCTATTCAAAGACAATATTTTTCCATCATCTAAATTGAACTTGGAAATATAATCCATTAATGAACCCGTATTATCAAGATATGCACTATTTTTGCAGTAAGTTTTATCAGGAACATTTTCATCTTCATTATAATAATCATTCACATTCCAAACTTCGTTAGTTACTTCTCTAATCCCTTGAACTCCGTTCTTAATGTTTTTCCAAAAGTTTTGTACATTATCTGAATTTGGTGGATATAGAACTCCGTATCCAATGATAGCAATTGGCTCGTACATAATAACTTCCTCCTTAGATAGATCTATTTAATTTAAGGTTAAAAGCAAAAGTTTAAGTTAATCGGATTAACTTGAGCCCAAAAATAAAAGTTAATCCGATTAACTTTTGCTTTCCTATATTTTATCATTACTTAAGAATTTGTCAACAATTTATTAAAAATTACTAATCTTCATTTAAGCTACCATATTTAACTAATTTGGCTCATTACTAGTCAAAATTCTTCTTGTTGCTAAGAATATTTTTTTCTGACTCTATAATTTCAGTAGTGGGTGGATCTCATTCAGATATTGCGGGGCTTTTTGTATGCCCAATTTATAAAATTAAGTTAGATACAAAAAGCCATCTATGTTAGACTCAGATAAACACCACATTTATCCGAAAGGAACTAAAAAAGAAGGGATTAATCAAAATCGTCAAACAAAGGATAACAGAAGAAATGATTTATATAGAGGAATATGCTGGTGCTATTATTACGTCTAAAAACATTGAGTATAGCTCTTTACTTGACAACCCTAATGTTGCAACTGAACTCAAAGATTATACTGGTCTCGGTCTATGGGACAAATACATTCTCCCTCATAGCAATGAATTTCCATTTGAAGAATGTACCGCTGAAACTATTCGAAATTACTTTGAAAAATTGGACTTACTTCCGATTAACAATTATACTGCTGTTGTTATAGAAATGGGCATTTTTCAGTCATTTAAAATGATAAGCAGTCGTGGAGTTAAGTAAGACGACTCAAATAAATCCTATAAAATCAACATTTCTAGGCTTTTTGCTTGCTTAAAATATTTTTGTCTGATTAGACGATGTATTATAAATTCTAATTTAAGATTCTATAAATTATTTCAGAATTAGCCCTTTTATAAATCTGTATTTTCAAATCGAATAACATCAAGCTCTTTTTCTGATTGGTCTTTGTAGAGTGCAATCAGATTATCAGTTTTTTTCTGAATGTCCTTTTCATATTTAAGAGTGATAAGCCCTATTTTATCTTCATCAGACATGGTGTTAGTGTTTTCCAGTTCCAATGCTTGATTAAGCTGTTCTGTGGTGTAGGTCTTCTGCTCCACTTCTTTTTGAAATTCTGCATAGTCCAAAAGACTTTGTAAGAGTAATTCTTCCTCCGCTGTGCGAGCATAATGCCAATCGTTGGCTAAACGTTCTAGATGTTCTGCCCACTTTAAATCCCCTTTCTTTTCACCAAGCTCACTATAAGGAAAGAGTTCGTCAACATCTATTTTTAAGGCTTTCGCAATATCTTCTAGGCGCTCCCAACTTGGTTCGGTAGTGCCTTTTTCATAGTTAATAATTGTTTGTTTGGTCACACCCAGAAGTTTTCCCAATTCTTTTTGGGTCATTCCTGCTTTTAACCGGGCAGATTTAATATCAAGCTCCCCCGCTCGTAAGACATTGGCATAGTTATATAAAGCTGGCATTGGATTTCACACTTTCTATTTAGGTAAAATTTGTTTTTACTTTTTAGTTGACTAGTAAAAATATGTTTTGTATAATGAAAATAATCGATAGGTAAAATAATTATTTACCTCTTGATTATATAATATTTTACCTTGAGAGTAAATGGAAGGAGGCTAAAATGACACACTTTTACGATTATCCCCAAACGGTTAAATTGGTTAATGGTTTGAACTCCGTCTCAACCTTAAAGAAATGGCGCTTAAAGATTGAACGCTTAACAGGACATGCCTTTGAAGAAAGCCGAGTACGAACAGGCAAACGTTCTTACAGTAAGGTTACCCTCTTTACTGATAGTGACATTGAGCAGTTGCAACAGGTCGCCCATTTAAAAGGCAGTCTGGGACTAGAGAAAGCCATTCTCAAAGTCTATCCGCTAACCCGTGCCTCACCTGTTCCTTTGACTAAACAAGTACAGGGACTATCTGTTCAAGTGTCTCAACTGAACAATCAGGTTGAGAGACTAACCAGAGATAATCAAGTTCTAACCTTGCGCCAAACCGCACTGGAAAAGCGCATAGAGGTCTTAGAACACCCTAAGAAGCGAACACTCTTTGGCAAGTGAGCACGGTACAGCACCAACGCCGTGGGCGAGTGGTCAACACGGTAGCCCACAAGGCGGTAGGGGCTCGAAACGGGCGAGACTTGCCACTAAAATAAGTGCCCCACTACTAATAGGGGGTACGAACGTACACGAAAGTAGGGCTAACTCCTTGAGACGTCTGGGGTTAAAGCCAATCAGTTGAAGTTTTCGCTGAAATCCCTTGGGAGAGTAGGGTTCAAAGCTAATTCTGCGTACGTTTAGAAAAGATAACTACTTAAAAAAACACAAAGGAGTATACGATGACAAACTTAACACTAACTGACACAACACTTAAACTTGGCGAATTGAACCTTGATAAAAGTCAATTCATGCTTCCTAAAAAAGTAGTGGTACTTTCTGCTCGTATGAGTTATAAGTATCAAGAAGTAAATGGCGAACAAGTCCGAACAGACGAACCATCCAAACTAGTTTGTAGCGTTCAAGATGCGGATAAAATCAAAGTGTTAAAAGAAATGAACATTGCCATTGAGGAACTCAAAGCGATTACGCTTGAAATTCATGACAACCTCGACAAAATCACAAAACTAGCAGAAAATGACGGGTTGCTTGATAAGACCGTTGAACTCGTCAATCCTCAAGTCCGTCTCATGTGGAACATGACTCGTAGTAACTGGTCTGGCGTAAAACTAGTGGCAAACGACCTTAAAATCTTTGGTAATTAAACATGGACAACAGCGTGAGGATTGACTACTTCGCTGTCACTGTTAAAGATGTTCCACCAGAGGAAGTTTTGGAAGAAATACTGCTCATTCCCCAAGATAAGTTTGCGCTTAATGCTTGGGGAATAAACAAGTATCAACGCCATTATGCTTGTTCAGACATCAAGGTTTACTTTAACCAAGTCTTAGATAACATGGGGGTCTATCTGGAACTTAAAGGAAAAGGTTGTCGTCAATATGAGGAATTTATGGCAGGTAACGTTAATAACTGGGTAGCTCTGGTCACACGCCTGTACCGCTATCAGGTCAACTTTACCCGAATAGATATAGCTAATGACATCTACGATAAAGCATTATCCGTTCAAACCCTCTATGCCTATTGTAAACGGGGCTTGTGTATCACGAGAGCACAATATATGGACTATCACGAGCGTTCAATTCTTGAAACGGGCGAACGAGTTGGTGAGACGGTCACCATAGGCGCACGAGGAAGTCAACAATGGTGTGTTTATAACAAACTCATGGAACAAAAAGGAAAAGGTAAAGTCACTGATGAGACCCATTCTTGGGTCAGAGCAGAGCTACGTTGTTGGCAAGGCAAAGCTAATATCATTGCTCAACAAATATACCTTAAAAAACCTTTGACAGCCATTTACTTTGAAGCTATCAACGGACACTACCGCTTTGTCAGACCTAATGACAAGGACACCAATAAGCGCAGAAGACAGCCGGTCAAATGGTGGCTTGATTACCTCCAGACGGAAACCAAAACTCGCTTGAGTATTGAACGTACCAAGCCAACGCTTAGACAGTCAGAACAATGGACGGAAAAACAGGTCTCAAAGACTTTAGCCAAACTCTATGTGGCTAAATATGAGGCAACCACACTTGAAAGAGCAGACCAATTTCTCCAAGACCTCTTAAAGTTGGGATTATCGAAATTTACTAACAGCGATGAAAAGGAGATTGAACAATATGTCCGTGAACACCAGAGCTCCAACACTTGGGGCATACAAAAAGACGACTTGCCGTAAACAAATCGCCTTAGAAATAATAATCGCTAACATTATATCATGAAAGGACAAAAAAGACTATGCAAGTGATTTTACCAGACGAACAAATTCATCAGCTACAACTGTTAATTAGCCAGCTTATAGAAAACGAAATAAAAAATAAATTGGATAGTAACAACATTGAAAGTCCCTTCTTGAACAAACAACAAACTTGTAAGTATCTAGGAATTGCCAATAATACGCTTGATTCTTGGATAAAAAAGGGGTTACCAGTTATTCGAGTTGGAAAAACTGTCCGATTTGATAGAGCCGAACTTAATCACTGGTTACAAAATCAGTAGCATTCTAACCGTGGCCTGATATAATGAAGCCACGGTATTTTTCTAGCTCAATTCAAAAAAGGAGAATACTATGTCAATTACAAAAACTAAAAACGGAACTTATCGCTTACGTATCTATGTCCCAGAAGAAGTCAAATCCTCATTGGGAATTAATAAAAAAGTGATTGAAAAACGTTTCAAATTAAGGAGTGAGGCTAAAAAATACGAACTTGAATTACAAAACAAGATTGATAAAATTTTAAGCGGAGAATCAACCAAATTGGAAACAAATGGCTCAATCCTCTTTTCCGATTTTTATCACAATGTTTGGTGGGAATCCTATAAAGCAGGTCAAACAACATCTACCACAAAACCACCTTCACAAGCTACTATTGACGGTACCGAAATTGTCTTTAGAAAACATATCCTACCCTTGCTTGGTAATTATTCCATTGATTTTCTCAATCAAAATAAACAGGTTATCTTGAACCTTTTGACACAAAAGGCAGAAGAATATGCAAACTTTAAAGTCATTAGAAGTTACGTTAATTCTATTTTTGATTGGGCTGAGGAATTGGAATATATCGAAACTAATCGTCTCTCTAAAACAATTAGCCGTATTAAGGCAACTAAAAAAATTAAACTACAAGAGAGTAAAAATGATGAAGATTTATATCTGTCACAATCATAACTTCAAGCATGGTTCACCGCTTTTGAAGAAGATTTAGAAAACGACAAGCTCCTATTCAAAGATTATGTGTTATTCTATACAACTTTTTTCTTAGGAGATAGGAAATCCGAAAGTTACGCTTTGCAATGGAAACACATTAACCTAAAGAAACAAGAAATTCAGTTAGTGAAAGCCTTGGACAAGTATAAAAATCCAAAATCAACTAAGGGAAATAAAAGGACAACTTTCCATATTCCTATTGAACTAACTGATTTACTCTGTGCTTGGAAAAAACAACAAAAATTGGAATTGGCAAAATTCAATATTATCCAATCTGATGAACAGTATGTTTTTACTTATATTGATACAAAAGGAAATGTTAATAGTCCCTTACACGCTGATTATCTTAATAATAAGATGAAGTCAGTCGAACGCCGTCATAAGGAACTAACACACGCTACACCTCATAAATTACGTCATACGGGTGCAACTCTTGCCAAACAATTTGGCACATCACTAGAGGACATTTCAGAAGCTCTAACGCATAGCGATACTCTCACAACTAAGACCTATGTCAACACTTCAAATGTCATACCAATGGCTGTTGGTGAAATTGCCTACCGTAACCTTAAAAAGTAATGGTGTGAATTTGGTGTGAAAAGTGGTGTGAATTTTGCCAAAAAAACATCAAAAAACACCCCATGGTGTGAACCATGAAGTGTTGATAAATGCTGTATTGTAGCCGTTTCTTAACGTTTAGAGAACTGGCTAGCTTTACGAGCTTTCTTAAGACCTGGTTTCCTAAATACTTCGAGTACACTTATGGTATTGATACCACTAAACAAGCGACTTTCTGGTTGGCTTCCTCTTAAACTGTCTTGTCACTAATATTTGAAATCCACTTCCTTTTAGGGTACAATGGTAGAAATGAATTTTTGAAAGGATCAGAATGAAAAAACTAGCAACCCTTCTTTTACTATCCACTGTAGCCCTAGCTGGATGTAGCAGCATCCAACGCAGTCTGCGTGGTGATGACTATGTTGATTCCAGTCTTGCTGCTGAAGAAAGTTCCAAAGCAGCTGCCCAATCTACCAAGGAATTAAATGATGCTTTGACAAACGAAAATGCCAACTTCCCTCAACTTTCCAAGGAAGTAGCTGAAGATGAAGCCGAAGTGATTCTCCACACAAGTCAAGGGGACATCCGTATCAAACTTTTTCCAAAGTTAGCACCTCTAGCAGTTGAGAATTTCCTAACTCATGCCAAGGAAGGATATTACAATGGTATCACCTTCCACCGTGTTATAGACGGCTTTATGGTTCAAACTGGAGATCCTAAGGGTGATGGCACAGGTGGCCAATCTATCTGGCACGATAAAGACAAGACAAAAGACAAGGGAACTGGTTTTAAAAACGAGATTTCTCCTTATCTTTATAATATCCGTGGTTCACTTTCAATGGCCAATACTGGTCAACCAAATTCCAATGGTAGTCAATTCTTTATCAACCAAAATACAACAGATATTTCTGCCAAACTTCCTACAAGCAAATATCCTAAAAAGATCATCGAAGCCTATAAAGAAGGTGGAAATCCTAGTCTCGATGGGAAACACCCTGTCTTTGGTCAGGTTATCGAGGGCATGGATGTTGTAGATAAAATTGCCAAAGCAGAAAAAGATGAAAAAGATAAACCAACTACTGCTATCACTATCGATAGCATCGAAGTGGTGAAAGACTACAATTTTAAATCATAAAAACCAAAAAAATACAGTATCCACATTCGGTACTGTATTTCTTTTACTCTCATTCTTAAGTTAAATTATTAAAATCCCAGATTTGGTCCATCCAGCCTTCATAGAAGTCTGGTTCGTGACAGACCATAAGGATAGATCCTTTGTATTCTTTAAGAGCGCGTTTGAGTTCATCCTTGGCATCCACATCCAAGTGGTTGGTCGGCTCGTCCAGCACTAAAACGTTGTTTTCACGATTCATCAAGAGACAGAAACGAACCTTGGCTTGT
>ERZ772974.984-NODE-984-length-19383-cov-3.315397_pt1 | contig 19383 bp, 9 predicted proteins | sample MGYA00580671_ERZ772974 | MGnify/ENA primary metagenome ERZ772974 (study PRJEB29015, sample SAMEA2738065) | human oral metagenome | biome: human oral; feature: human-associated habitat; material: saliva | place: China | collected 2218 ... | reverse complement strand
TGAAGTGCGACAACATCACGTTGGGCTACAACTTCACGAACCTTTTCTGCATGCGCCACTACTCTGGTCTGGGTGGCCGTCTCTACTTGGCAGCTTCCAACGTCTTTACCATTACGAAGTATAAAGGTATCGATCCCGAAGTTTTCAGAATAGGTCTTGGGGCAACACCTGGTATCGACCGCGACATTTATCCACGTCCTTTCAGCCTCACGCTGGGTCTGAATCTCAACTTCTAATTTAATAAGGAATTCGATTATGAAACGAAATATCAAAACTATGCTGTCTCTGTCGGTCTTTGCGCTGACATTGAGCATGAGCTCTTGTGTCGGAGACTTGGACGTGAAGCCCATCGATCCGAACCTGAATACGACTGTCAACCCTCAGGCACTTTTCAATAAGTGCTTTGCCAATCTAGGTATTTCTGGTAACGGCAGTTCTGACGATAATTGCGATGTCGACGGTATTGACGGCGGTACGTCTGGTTTTATCCGTCAGCTCTTCAACGCTAATGAGCTACCCACAGACGAAGCTATCTGCTGTTGGGGCGACCCTGGTATCTCTGGTTTTACCAGTAATTCTTATGATGGTGCCAACCCTATGCTTGAAGGTTTCTATTATCGTCTCTACTTCGGCGTGACGATGTGCAATCAGTATCTGGCTGAAGCTGGTACCTACGATGCAACTATGACGGCCGAAGTACGTTGGCTCCGCGCCCTCTACTATTACTATTTGATGGACAACTTCGGTAATATTCCGTTCTCTACCGCAGTTACATCCGTTAAGCCTCCTCGCTATACGCGTGCTCAAGTCTATGAATTTATCGAGAAAGAACTTCTCGAAATAGAGCCGCAGTTGTCTGACGCTCGTGCTAAGAAATCTTCTGATGAAGGTTATGCTCGTCCTGACAAGGCCGCCGATTGGTTGTTGCTCTCTCGTCTTTATCTGAATGCAGAAGTCTACACCGGAACGGCACAATGGGCCAAGGCAAAAGAATATGCCAAGAAAGTCATGGATTCTCCTTATCATCTGAACACGACAGGCCAGAATGGCTGGACTGCCTACCAGATGCTCTTCATGGGCGATAATGGCGAAAGCCGTGCAGCCCAGGAAGCTGTGTTGCCAGTACTCCAGGATGGTATGAAGACCACGAGCTGGGCTGGAACGCTTTTCTTAATGGCCTCCACTTACGATGACTCCATGCACCCCTATGCAGCTAATGCCAACGGCGCAGCCACTAATGGTACTACGCTGGCTTGGGCTGGTAATCGTGCACGTCCCAATTTGGTGGCACAGTTCTTTAATGGCAATGCCAGTGCTTGTCCGCTCTCAACAACAAAGGACATCATCGCAGCTGCCAAGGACGACCGCGCACTCTTCTGGGGTGATGGCCGCACGGTGGACGTGACGTCGAACACTACGAAGGACTTCAAGAAGGGTCTCTCTGTGACGAAGTTCACCAACTTCTATTCATCCTCCACTACAGGTGCTGGCGCGAGCAACGTTCAGTTCCCCGATGCCGACTTCTTTCTGATGCGTGCAGCTGAGGCTTATCTGACTTATGGTGAAGCCGATGCCCGCTTGAACGGAGGTAAGACCTCAACCGAAGGAACGAATGCCATCAACGCTCTCCGCAAGCGTGCCAATGCTAAGACGCAGTCGTTCTACAATCTGAACGACATCATCAGCGAATGGTCTCGTGAATTCTTCTTTGAAGGCCGTCGCCGTATGGATTTGATTCGTTTCGGTCTCTATGGAGGTAACTCCTCTTACGTTTGGTCTTGGAAGGGTGGTACGCAAGCTGGTCGCAATTTCGCTGCCACGCGCAATCTCTTCGACATTCCTACGAAGGATTTGAATGCAAACCCCAACCTCAAACACAACGAAGGTTATAATTGATAGATAAAGTCTGTGTGCTATGAGCCGAAAGGTTCATCCCCGCGGCTTGTAGCACGCCACTTTTCATTTTAATAAAGAAATCATTATGAAAAAATATTTTAAGTCAGCATTGCTGCTTCTTTGCAGCGTTTGCCTCTTCGCTGCTTGTGCGGACGATAATGATTCAAATCCTACGCTGAAAATTCCGGAGACATTTGTGCTTAACACGCCAAACTATGCCGGCTATACTGTGGATTTAAAATCAACGACCGACTCGCTTTCTTTATCTTGGTCACAGCCCGACTTTGGTGGCTTCCCCGTTGCGGCACATTATATGGTGCAAGTATCTAAGGGCGATAGTTTCAAAGTTTCGCAAGAACAGGCCGATGCAGATAAAACCGGTGCTAAAAAGGCCGACTATGCCAACCTCTCAAGTGTGCTCACCGATTGCAAGTATAAATACTCCGCTGAAGAACTCGACAAGCTCATCGAACAACTCAACGGCTGGGATGAGACAAATATTCCCAACAAAGCAAATGTCTTTGTGCGCGTGATGTCCTATATCCCCACATCCACTGGTACAACCGATACGGTCTACTCCAATGTGGTAAAGCTCAATGTTGCTCCTTACTACGTGATGCTCAAGGCTGCAGAGCCCGAGCTTTGGTATCTCATCGGCGCTTGTATTGGCGATGGTCAGTGGACCAATAGTGGCGACGCTGTCGGAAAGAGTATGATACCGATGTATGTAGCTCCCGATCAGACTTACAACGCAAAAACCGGTAAGGGCATTATCGAATACGTAGGCTATCTCACTACTGCTGGTTTCAAAGTAGTGAAAACTCCAGGTAGTTGGGATGACCAGTTCGGTTCTTCTGATGGAGCTCTAACCATTGTTCATAACGATGGTGGTTCTTCCAACATCTGTGTTCCTTCAGATGGCTACTACAAGATTACGCTCAATACGGAAAACTATAGCATGACTGTAGTTCCTTATACTCCGGCTGTTTCCACTTATCCGCAGATGCTCATTGCTGGCGACTTCAACGGTTGGGGCACTTCAACGGCGATGACTGCTTGCGCATCCAGCAATAACCACGACTGGTTCTACGATCTTGATACCTCTGCCGATAAGACTACGGCGAAGTTCCTCACTGATAGCAGTTGGTCAACCAACTGGGGTGGCAACGACTTCCCGCGCGGAGCAGGAGCTCAAGGTGGCGCAAACATCCCTGTAGATGCTGGCAAGTACCGCGTCTTCTTCAACGACATCACAGGTGTCTATATGTTCATGGCTAAGTAATTATTGTTTTGTATGCTGCAAGGGCTGGTAAGCGGAATGCTCCGCTGCCAGCACCGAGCAGTTCAAAAAAACTAAAAACGCATAAGTATGAAAAAAGTACTGTTTACAATGGGGCTGGCTTTGCTCTTTGCTGGTTGCTCCGATGATTATACGGATTGGGCACAACCGAAGCAGAACGCCCAAGAGGCAGCTCTTTCTGCCGCGCTCAATATAGAGCCCGCTGCAGCTATCGACTATGCCAACGTAACGACCGATTCTGTCTCTATCTATAAGGCAACTTTCACGGCCGAGAAAGCCACTGAACCTACTTATAAGGTTTGTTTGAAGAACGCTGCGGCTACCGATTCTGTCTATCTCAATTCTGATAAGAATGGTAAACTGGCTGCTGCCGACCTCAAGGCTGCTATTGAAAAGCTCTATGGCAAGCGTCCCAACAAACGCGAGATTCCGACAACGGTCTATGCCTACACCACAATGGGTGGAGCGTCTTTCCGTCTCGATAAGGCTATCACCGTAACGGCTACCCTCGTGGCTCCTGTCATTGAAGACGTTTACTACTTGGTGGGCACAAATTCCCACTGGACTACACCCGTTAAGTTCAACCACAGCACCGAGGACGTCTACGATGATCCTATCTTCACAATGACCGTCCCTGCACCTGTCAAGGCTGATGGTACTCGTGCCGATGCACAGTTTAAGATTGTCCCGGCATCCTGCATGAAGGCCGACGGCTCTGCTGTTGAAAACTGGAACGGTGCTTTAGGCTCCGACACAGAAAACGGTGATACTCGTCTCGAGGCTGGTATGGTGGCTCAAGGCGGTAGCTTCCTTCAGAGAGCTTCTGATGGTGCAAAATACTACACCATTAAGCTGAACATGATGGACTATACTATGACCATCGCTCCGCTCAACTATTCTGAGTATATCTACGCTCCAGGTACCGGCAATAGCTGGACTCCGGCTTCTGCACCTGCTTTGCATTCTGCCAACTTCAATGGCGTCTATGAAGGTTTCGCTTATCTCAAATCAGAGTTTAAGTTCACCAAGCAGCGCAATTGGGACAATGGCGAATACAACTGGAGCAGCTTCACAAGCTATCCTGCGGGTTTCACAGGCGAAGGCACTGGAAACATCAAGGTGGCTACTGCTGGCTACTACAAGATTACAGCCGATGTTCCTTCGGCTAAGTTTGAAGCTATTCCTACCACTTGGGGTATCATCGGTGATGCCACAGCAAAAGGTTGGGACGGCGACGAAGCCATGACATTTAATGAAGCCGATGAGAGCTGGACGATAACGACGACGCTCAAAGCCGGAACGTTCAAGTTCCGCGCTAACGGTAGTTGGGACATCAACTTTGGTGGCAGTGCCAATAATCTCATCCAGAATGGCGATAATCTTTCTGTCGCTGCCGGTACTTACACCATTAAATTGTACCTCTCTCGCAAGACTGCTAACCACTACTATTGCACGATTACTAAACAGTAAACTCCGGCATGTATTGTTATAACTGATTCTTTCCCCCATCCGGGATTCTCGGGTGGGGGAAGTTTCAATTACAGCAAGTTTTTCGTATTTGCTATTCGTTAGTGATAAAATCAAATATCAATAAAAATACTACGACACAATGAAGAAACGTACACTTCTCCTTTCCTGCTTCGCCCTGCTTCTTGCTTCGGCGCGCGCGCAAGCGCCGGCCGATTGTCAGGATGTGCTGTTGCAAGGATTCTTTTGGAACTCGCAGCAGCAAACAGGATGGGCACAACTGCTGCCTGCTGTTGATGAAATCGGGCAAAACTTCACGGGCATTTGGTTGCCACCTTCAGCCAATCCCGAGGGAGGTTATACCGTTGGTGGATCAAATGTAGGCTATCATCCGCGCGTGTGGAACGACCAAAACTCTTGTTGGGGAACGGCCGACAATCTGAAAACGCTGATCACGGCCTTCCATAACAAAGGCGTGAAAGTCATTGCCGACATCGTCATCAACCACCGTGCCGGCTATACCGATTGGGCCAACTTCTCGCCTGACAACTTTGGTGCGTATGGCTCTTACCAACTCACGTTGGCCGACATTTGTCGCAACGATGAGGTCAATACCGAGGCTGGGGCAGCCACCTTCCGCGCCACCCATGGCATGGCTACCGGTGCTAACGATACGGGAGAAAACTGGGGTGGCGCGAGAGATCTCGACCACACTTCGGCAAATGTGCAGAACGATGTAAAGGCTTATCTCAACTGGATGAAGGGCGAGATGGGCTACGACGGTTGGCGCTACGACTTCGTGAAAGGTTTCGAAGGAAAATATGTGGGAATCTACAACGACGCATCGCAGCCCTGGCTCAGCGTGGGTGAGTATTGGGATGGCAACTATGATGCCGTCAAAGCTTGGTTGGCTGCTACGGGCTATAAGTCCATGGCGTTCGATTTTCCCCAGAAATATGCAGCACTCAACAACGGTTTGGCCAAGAACAACTACGCCAATATGGCGTGGAAAGAGAATGGCACAACGCCGCGCCCTGCAGGTCTCATCCATAACAGTTCAACCAATCGTTATGCGGTTACCTTTGTTGACAATCACGATACTTACCGCGACGGCAGCAAATACACGGGCAATGTAGCGCAGGCTTATGCCTTTTTGATGAGTGCTCCCGGCGTGCCTTGCGTCTTTTGGCCGCATTGGGTGGGTAATAAAACGGTCATCAAGAATCAGATTGCTGCCCGCCGTGTGGCTGGTGTGACCTCGCAGAGCAATTGTGAGGTTGTGCGCAGTAGCACCTACTACGAGAGCCGCACCGAAGGCAAAAACGGCACATTGATTTGTCGTATCGGCACCGTGGCCACGATGCCGAAGACTGTACCCGATGGCTACTTCCGCGCCTGTGGCGGCAACAACTGGGCTTTCTATCTACCCACAGCCTTGCAGTCCGTTTACACCAGTGTGCAAACGCCTACTGTTGCGCCCCACAGCGAAACTTCCGTCTACGATCTCCAAGGTCGCCGCGTCAGCACAACACATTCTGGTCTTTATATCATCAATGGCCAAAAGGTCTTGGTGAAGTGATAGGAGAGGCTCGTCCTAATCTGACTCCTCTGACCAGTCTGACCAGTCGGACTCGTCAGACTAGTCCGACTAGTCTGAAAAATCTCTGCCCCGTTCTATCTCTTCGACCAGTCGGACTCGTCCGACCCGTCCGACTCGTCTGAGCTCCACTGCTTCTCCAACAATTCTCAAATGCCACAAGGTTCTGTTTTCACAGCCTTGTGGCATTTTTTCGTCTGTCCCTTTCTTTGTAAATAAAGTTCTTATTCTATGGCCGCGAGAATGGTGCGAAATTCAACTTGCTGGAGGATGGGCGGAAATAACGCTGGTTTTGCGTACTCCGAAAAAGGAGTATTTCCCACTTTCCAAGGAGGATTTCAAAATACAATAAGGAAGTTTTCAAACGCAATAAGGCTGCCAGCTGACAGCCTTATTGTGTCAGCTGACAGAATAAGGATGAAAGTGCGCTTCTTTGTGAAAACTGCCGGCTTTTCTGCTTTTTTGGAGGGAATAATAAAGAAAAAAGCGGTCGGAAAAGCTTTCCAGAAGTGTACCCTAAAGTTTCGTGGAGAAATGAAAGACTTTTTCACATCTATATCTGAAAAACCGAATGTCAAGAATAGGGGCGGCAATGTTTTGCTGCGATGTGGGAACAACTGATGCTGAATCCTTTTCTTCGCAAAAGCAGTCATTTCTGTTGCAAAAGTTTGTATTTCTTTTTTATTTTTTTAATTTGCGTCCCGTTACCTATAAAGCAAATTTTTTACATTTCATGAAACTTTTAATCCCTTCCTTATTCTTAGGGTTCAGTGTCTTACTGCCCGTTGGAATGAAGGCGCAGGTAAGTGTGACGCGGACGGCTACGGACGTCAGCATCAGTAATGCTTATCTCGAACGTCATTTCAATATTTCAGGACAACACCTTCGGCCTGGAAAAATGGTCAATAAGCGCACCGCGCCTACTGCTACTTTCACTCCCTCTGCGGGGAGTGAAGAGTTTTCGCTCAATCCTGTCACACAGAAAAAGCAGGTGGGCGGTTTGCTCAACCGCGCTTCCTGGACGGTAACCGCCGATGGCTTTACGCCCGAAAATGGCTGCGGAACGCCCGTATCTATTATTGACGGCAATGATGCCACCTATTGGCATTCCAACTATACGGACGCTTCGCTCGCAGAGATGCCCCACTGGTTTCTCGTGGATCTCGGCAGTAGCCAAACGTTCCGCAGTTTCGGCTATACCACGCGCCAAGCAGCCAAATCGGTCAACGGACACGCAAAAGAAATAGAGATACAAGCAGGCGAAACTCCCACGGCTCTTACTACGATCTATTCGGGAACAATGCCTTACAGTCTCAAGGAAATTTGGACAAATTTCAGTCACGACATAACGGCGCGCTACGTTAAAGTAATCGTCAAGAGCAGTTGGAACGGTGCGAAGTTTGCCGCTTGCGGAGAATTCCGCCTGTCTTCAGAAGCACAGGCAGCCGCCACTGAGATGACAAAGCTTCCCCGTACGGGCTGGACGGCTACGGCCGATTCCTGGTGTCACGAAAGTGCTACGGTGGGCGATCCCTCTTTGGCCATTGATGGCGATGCCGCAACACTGTGGCATACGTTCTATTCCGGTCAGCAAGGCCAAGGCTCTGCTGCTCTGCCTCATTCCCTAACTATCGACCTCAGGGCAGCTGCCACGTTCCGCAGTTTTGGCTATCTGCCACGTTCTGGCTCGGAGGGAGTGCGCTCCAATGGAAATATTGCAGGCTATGAATTCTCCGTATCCGACAATGGTTCCGACTGGCAGACAGTTAAGACTGGCACACTCGCCTATACGGAGGTGGCCACGGTTTGGACAGACCTCGGCCGCGACATCACAGCGCGCTATGTGCGTCTGACAGAGACCAGCGCCGTCAACGGTCGCGAATTTGGCTGTTGTGCAGAGTTTAATCTTTCTACAGACACCGTAGCCGTCCCGCTCCCTACGGCATTCTCCGCTTCTCAAATGACACTCGACAATGTCAGAGAAGAAAGTATCGACGGAGGTAAGCGTCTCGTCTTTGAGATGAAGCCTTATCAGCACGTGAACCCTGCAGATGGTGTCAGTGCTACGTGGAAGGTCAGCATGGTGGTGGAAATGAAAGAGAAGGACCATTTTCTGCATAAATATCTCCTCATCAGTGGTGCAGACGAGGCAGCCCGCACCACACCCATCGACTATATCGAAATGGAGAATATGGGCGTTGAGGGCGTGGCAGCTAATCAGCGATGGTCTCACCCAGAAGGTTCTGGCGGTGTGGGAGGTATGAGTGCCTACACCATGAGTCTCGGTCAGCCCTTCTATATCGATGGTCTTTTCTTTGGGTCGGAATTTCCGCAAGCTGAGAACGAAATCTCCAACGACTTTGGCCATTCGCGCTACTACAGCGGGAAATCGCTCAGTAGCATTGCCAAAGACGGCGTTTTCCGTACTTGGCCTAACGTGGAAGGGGCTGCGCGCTCCGTTTCCGAAGTGGGAGTGATCCGTCAGGACTTCTTCTCCTACATTGAAACCATTGCGCGCCCCACTAAAGTACGTATGCAGTACAATAGTTGGTACGACTGGATGATGACCATTACGGAAGAGCGCATCAATACCAGTTTCAAACGAATGGAACGCGGCTTTACGCAGCACGGTCTCCGACCGATGGACTCCTATGTTGTGGATGATGGTTGGAACAACTATAACGTCAGCGATACGGAACGTTCCGGCACTACTTCCAACGTGTCTGGTTTCTGGGAATTCAATTCTAAATTCCCCACGGGGCTTCAGGGTGCAGCACAGATAGCTCACCGCTATGGTTCCGACTTTGGTATTTGGCTCGGCCCGCGTGGTGGCTACAATTTCAATGCAAGTTGGGGACATTTCCTTGAATCCCACGGCAACGGCACGTATAATACGCGTTCGGGCGATGCTGTGACGGGCGACTCTGTCTATGTCTCCAAGCTGCGCGACTTTTTCCTCACCTGCCAGAAGGATTACGGGGTTAATTATTGGAAACTTGATGGTTTCTCCACAGTAGAACCGCAACCCAGCAATAATGGCCGTTATATCACGGGCGGGAAAAATGGCAACTACTATTTTACGGAGCATTGGGAGCGTTGGTACGATGTGTTCCGCGACCTTTACGCTGAGGCCTCTGGTCGTGGTAGCGACCTCTGGCTCAATCTCACTTGCTACGTCAATCCGAGTCCGTGGATTTTGCAGTTCTGCAACAGTGTGTGGATGCAGAATTCCAACGATATGGGACGGGCTGTAGTGGGCGGTCGCAATAGTGAACTCGATAAGCAATTAAGCTACCGCGATGATCGCTACTACGATTTCTACAATGCCAACGGTCTGCAATTTCCCCAGAGCCACATATTCAACCACGACCCTATCTACGGTAAGACGGACTGTATGAGTCCCAACGCTATGTCTGACAATGAGTTCCGTGCCTACCTCTACATGATGGCTACACGTGGCACGGCATTCTGGGAAATGCTTTATTCTTACAACATGATGGACGAAGGCAACAAATGGCTTATCAATGCCGAAGCCCTCACGTTCATAGACAAGAATTACGAGACATTGCGCAATGCCGTCTACTTTGGCCGCTCGCCGAAATCGGGCGAAATCTACGGCTACTCTTGCTGGCGTCCCGTGACAACAGGACAACAAGCGGAGGGTATTGTTTCGTTCCGCAATCCGTCAAACACTTCTAAGACTTTCACGTTTACGTTCGACAAAGCGGTAGGAGTTCCCGAAACAGCAAATAATCTGCATGCCGGCCTGATTATGCAATATAGCGGCACACCGGGTGCAGCGACAGCACTGACATGGATACCTGCTGCCACGACTTACGCATACGGTCAGAATATGCAACTGACGCTCCGTCCGGGTGAGATTCTCGTGCTCCGCTTTGGTGCGGCCGATACCACCCCTGCAACATTTGCCACGGTGCGCTCTACGGAAGCTCACAAAGTGGTGGCGCAGTTCTCCGAACCCGTCCGCCCCACAACTTCTGCCTTTGCTCTCTATGATGGAGCAACACTCGTTGGCCAGCCCACAGCAGTTTCCTTAGCGGCCGATTATCGCACCGTGACACTCACCTTTGCCAATGCTCTACAAGATAATAAGGCTTACACGCTGAAGGCACAGAATCTTTCGGATTGGAACAATGTTCTCTCTCAGGATGTATCTCCTGTCTTCTACTATAATGCAGGAGGTCTCGTTCTCCGCATAGATTCCACCGCACAATTGCAGCAGGCAGAGACCGTAGCCACGCGTTCGGACCTCCGCGCTGGCGTTCAGTTCTTGGCTTTGGATAAGTCCTATACCGCGGTGAGTGAGAAGACGATAGGTGGGCGCGATGCTTTCACTTTCTCTACACTCGTCCGTACTACTGCTGCCAATACAGTCATAGCACAGCAGGCAGGAGCGTGGAAGTTGGAACTCGTGAATGGAAAACCCGTCTTCAAGGTGGGACATACCGCCTTTGCTGCTGACTCTGTGGTGAACGATGGCCGTAACCATCAGATTACAGCTGTGCGCGAGGCAAACGGCATGGTGAAAGTCTATATCGATGGCAATTTGCAGGGCACTGCCTATAATGCTGCTTATGCTGAGGAAGTTCTCACGTCGGCTCCTCTTCAGTTGGGCGGTACTGCTGGTTTGGAACTGGCAGCAGCTGGTCTCTATGTAGGAGCTGCCGATTACGAGAAAGCAGCAGCCGATGCCTCTGCAGCACTCACTGAGAAATACCTCATCAGTGTTACTGTTCCCACAGGACTTGACGTGACATTCACTCCTAAAGCTGGAGTGACAGCTGCCGGCGAGCAGTTGGTAGCTGCCGTCGCGCCGGGAAAAACTGTTTCGGTTAAGGCCGTGGCTCAAGACGGCTTCCGCCTTGCTGGCTACACGAAGGACGGTGTTCAGACAACGCTCAATGCCGGTAGGGATTCAGTAGCAACGGTGCACTTTGCCGCAGTGCGTGCCGACCATAATTTGGTGTTTGTGGTAAAGAAAACCACCGGTATTGCTGAGGCTTCCGCCAATGGTCTGAAGGTGACGACAACACCAACAAGCATAGAAGTGACTGGAGCTAGCCCACTCAGCGTTCGTGCCTACACGTCGGATGGTAGACTGTTGGGGACGGCGAAAGGAACAGATCGAGTTGTGCTCTCCACTACTGCTTGGCCTGCTGGAACCTATATCCTCGACATCATGACAACCGGAAATTCTAAAACGGTAAAAATCCTGAAATAATCGCTTCAGCGCATCCGGCTTTTTCCTTTTGCCCCATGCGCTTCCACCTTATTCGTCCTGCCGAAGCCTCTCCTTTGTGTGCTTTGGCAGGATTTTCTTTTTCAAAGCCCTAAAGTTTTCCGCTTTTCCGAAAGACTTTAGGGTATCTATATCTGAGACGCCGAAAGATAGGAACAAGGGTAATAACGCTTTGCTGCGATGTGAGCATACTGGGCATAAAGCTCCAAGAATTTTAATTCAAAAAATTTTTACATGTTTGAAATGATCAAAAAAGAATCTTTATGTTATGGTTGAGAAATAGTAAATAATTATGATTCAGCTTGTTTTACTTTCTTTTTTTCTTACTTTTGCATCCGATTTCTTATAGTACAGACAAAATTTTCCTATTCTTATCAACTATTTTATGCGTAGAAAAAAATATATAGCACCAGCGAGTGAGGCCGTTGGTGTAACACTTGCAACGGTTGTTGCTGGTTCGGTAGTCCCTACGGGTACTACAGGTCCTGGTAATAAAGATGCCTCTGAAACCCCTTGGAAAGAAAATAATCCCACTACTGGCGGTGTTGGTGTCGGTGGAGGAGAATTCTCAGGCGATGATTGGTAAATGCTTCATTTTCCATTTGTAGAATTAAAGAACAAAAGACATATCAGAAAAGATGAGAGGAAATAAAAATAATCAATTCCTTATTTGGAGCTTGTTGCTCAGTTGTGTATTGTTGCTGGCTTCGTGTTCTGACATGAACGATGATGGTAGTGGAAAACAAGAAGGAGAAGGAGTAGCCTTTACGCTGACAGCGTCCGACTGGAATGTGAAGACATTGGGCGAGGATTCTCTCCGTGCAACAAAAGCTCCTGCTTCGCCTGACGTGGCAGAGGCAGTGGTAGATCTCAGTCCTGAAGTGTCGGCCAATGTTAGCATTGTGCGCGACGATAGAGAGGTGGGGGAGCACCGTGCTCCTGCTCAAACTTCTTTAGGAGCAGGCGATTTCACCATCGTTGCTTATCAAGGCAGTGCTAACAATCCAGAAAAGAAAGCAGAACTGAAAGTGCATTGGGACGGCTCTAAGTTTACAGATGATGGCAATATAGCTAAGATGCACCTTCCGGCAGGCACATACACCTTTGTTTGTTTCAACGACAAACTGAAGGAAAAAGATGGCAAACTTGTCATGGCAAACTATGATAAGACGGCAAATCTCACAACGGATCAGGACTATCAGACCTATTATGACAATCTTGCAGACGACTACGATAAAGCATTGGTGGGAAAAGTAACTACAGCGGTTCCTAACAATAGAATTGAAGTTCCCTTTGTGCTGAGTCATCCATGGTCACGTGTGAAGTTTCAAATAGTGGGTGTAGGATTGGCGTTCAATAATAAGGATATAGATTATAGCACTACAGGAACACCGACCCCTATCTCCTATGATGCTGACGTCAGCGCAGCTACAGTGATGACTCCATCGGCCGAAAGTGTCACTACGGGTATGGCTCAGACAAAGAGCGTGTATGAATTGAATGCTATGACGCTCGCGCCCGTGGACTACTCCCAGAGCGATGTGGATGTCAATACAGGAACGGAGAAAATCAATAACAAGCGCGTGTTTCATTTTGGAGCGTTCGAAAATGTTCCTCACGCATCACAATTTATTAGCTGGCTTTCCTATTATGGTAATTACCAGCGCGCACAAACTTCTTTGCAGTATTTCCCAGCAGGAGCAAACTTGAAGGCCTACAAATGGAATGCTGCGGCAGTGAGCTTCTATCGGAAACCACTTTCTTTTGAGAAACTCTATCAAACCATTGAGGATATTCTCCCTACATCGCTCGAAGCCAATGGTAGCTATACAGTGCGCATTTATATGTCGTACAATTTTAAGTATCTCTTTAGTGACGGCACAGTGGGAACGCTTGCAGAGAACAATAACTGGAAAACAAAGACGCCGATAGCCCTTGTGACGAGTATGAAGACTAAAACGGCTGTAGGACTGAGAACAGATGGGCGTGTGAATAACATAAACGATCGGACGGGGATAGAACATATCAATAGAGACTATTACGCTACGAACTCTCCGAAGTTGCCTACACTGCTGAATGGGTATAGAACAACGTACGATCCTGCTTATGCGTATGATCATACTAAGGCTCATGCTGAGGATCAAAATCTCCCAGCTTTCTATACTGCCGCTCACTATAATCCAGGTGTAGCTGTAACTGCTGACTGGTTGAAGAATCCTTCGACAAATCTAAATGATAGCATCGGAAAATGGTATCTCCCTGCTTATGGAGAATTGGTGAATATGTACCGCACCGTAGGCTATGGAACGTATTATAATATCTCGGACAAACGTAAGGATACTTTCCAGTTTAACACGGAATACGAATGGAGATCAGTCTTTATAGATATTGCTTTCAGACAAGCTGGTCGTTCATTCCCTCCTACTTGGAATCAATATTGGACCAGTACGGAGTTGGAACGTCCTGCTGCTAATTACGATTTCTGTGCAGAAATGACCTATCGTACCGAAGGTAAATTCTGGATGAGATTGGATTTTTATAATACTGGTGTCGTGCTGCCTTTTATCCACTTTAAGTAAAAATAGCTTTTGCCGCATCTACGGAACGATGCGCAGCACAACAGAAAAATCCCCTGCAAGAAAGCGGCTGGCAGGGGATTTTTATAATAGAGAATCTCCGTTTTAGAGATCGGCTAATTCAAGCACTTTTTCAACAGCAGCTTCGAGACCGGTAACATCTTTTCCGCCTGCTGTGGCAAAGTGAGGAGCACCGCCGCCGCCACCTTGGATAAGTTTGGCTGCTTCGCGCACCATCTGTCCCGCATTAAGGGCGTTGTTCTTCACGAGGTCTTTGCTGATCATCACCGTTAAGAGTGGTTTGCCTTCATAGCTTGAACCCAATACGCAGAGCATCTTCTCGGGCAACTGTCCTGACACCTGGAAGGCCAAGTCTTTGACAGCGTCGGGAGAAATACCTGTGGGGAGTACGCTCTTGATTACCTTGATGCCGTTGATGTCTTCAGCACGTTCGAGGAGGCTCGCCTTGATTTGTTGTACCTTCTGCTTCACGAAGTCCTCTACCTGAGCTTTCAGTCCACTGTTTTCTTCGATGGTTTTCTGAATAGCCGCCGTGAGATCCTTAGCGTTGTTGAAAAGTTCTTTCAAACTCGTCAGCAAGTCTTGTTGCATATAAACACTCTCTTCTGCTGCCTTACCGGTGAGAGCTTCGATGCGGCGAACGCCAGCAGCTACACTGCTCTCGCTCACGATGCGGAACAAACCGAGACGACCGGTACTCTTGGCATGGCAACCGCCGCAGAACTCTACGCTGTTGCCGAATTGTACAACACGAACTTCATCTCCGTATTTCTCGCCAAAGAGAGCGATGGCGCCCATGCGCTTGGCTTCTTCCATAGGTACGTTGCGATGATCCTGCAAGGGGATGTCCTCGCGGATACGACGATTGACGATCTGTTCAACCTTACGTAATTCTTCGGGCGTCACCTTCTGGAAGTGAGAGAAGTCGAAGCGCAGATAGTCGGGAGTAACAAGCGAACCCTTTTGTTCTACATGGCTACCGAGAACCTCGCGGAGAGCTTGGTCGATGAGGTGAGTGGCCGTGTGGTTGGCTTCGCTGCCACGACGCGCTTCGAGGTCGATGATTGCGCGGAAATCAGCTGCCGGATTTTCGGGCAGTTGTTTTGTTAGATGAATGGGGAGGTTATTCTCGCGCTTCGTATCAAAAATCTGAACTGTTTCGTTCGCACTGCGGAGAATACCTTTGTCGCCCACCTGGCCGCCCATCTCCGCATAGAACGGAGTAGTGTCGAGCACGAGTTCGTAGTAGGTTTGTTTCTTCTGCTGCACTTTGCGGTAGCGCAGGATATGGCAGTCGGCTTCCGTCTCGTCCCAACCCACAAACTTGTCTTCACCTTCGCGGAGCACTACCCAGTCGCCAGTTTCTACTGCTGCAGCATTGCGAGCGCGTTCCTTTTGCTTCTGCATCTCAATGTTGAAGCCTTCTTCGTCCGTCTTGAGTCCCTGCTCAGCGCAGATGAGTTCCGTGAGGTCGAAGGGGAAACCGTAAGTGTCGAAAAGCGTGAAAGCCTTAGCACCATCGAGCGTGTCACTACCAGCTGCCTTGGTTTCACGAATAAGTCCATCGAGCAGGTTGATACCCGTTGCCAAAGTGCGGAGGAAGCTATCTTCCTCTTCCTTGATAACGCGGGTGATAAGCTCTTGCTGCGCAACAAGTTCGGGATAGGCTCCACCCATTTCTTTCACGAAGGTAGGGATGAGCTGATAGATGAAAGCCCGCTTCTGATTCAGGAAAGTGTAGGCGTAGCGCACTGCACGGCGCAAAATACGGCGAATCACATAACCCGCTTTCGCATTACTGGGCAACTGACCGTCAGCAATGGAGAAAGCGATGGCGCGGAGGTGGTCAGCAACCACACGCATGGCCACATCAACATTTTCTTCCTTACCGTACGTAAAGCCGGAGAGTTGTTCCTCTTTCTTGATGATGGGTTGGAAAATATCGGTGTCGTAGTTGGAGTTCTTACCCTGCAGCATACGAACCAAGCGTTCGAAGCCCATACCCGTATCGATGACGTGCATAGGAAGTGGTTCGAGGCTTCCATCCGCTTTGCGGTTATACTGCATGAATACGATGTTCCAGATTTCGATAACTTGAGGGTCATCCTTGTTTACCAACTCACGTCCCGGAACTTTTGCTTTCTCTTCTGCTGAGCGAGAATCGACGTGGATTTCAGAGCAAGGACCGCAGGGACCTGTGTCGCCCATCTCCCAGAAGTTGTCGTGCTTGTTGCCGTTGATGATATGGTCGGCTGGAACATGCTTAGCCCAGAAGCTGGCTGCTTCGTCGTCGCGTTCAAGGCCTTCTTCCTTAGAGCCCTCAAATACGGTGACGTAAAGGTCTTTCGGGTCGAGGTGAAGAACATCGACGAGATACTCCCAAGCATAGTCGATCGCTTTCTCTTTGAAGTAATCGCCAAAGCTCCAATTACCGAGCATCTCAAACATAGTATGGTGATAAGTGTCGTGACCCACTTCTTCAAGGTCATTGTGCTTGCCGCTCACGCGCAGACACTTCTGTGAGTCTGTACGACGGCGCGGTTCTGGCTCACGCGTGCCGAGGATGATATCTTTCCATTGATTCATGCCGGCATTTGTAAACATCAGCGTGGGGTCGTCCTTGACAACCATCGGAGCAGAAGGTACAATCGTGTGTCCCTTGCTTTCGAAGAATTTCTTGTACGACTCGCGAATTTCGTTTGCTGTCATTATTCTGTATTTTTATTAGTTTTCTTTTTCTAAAGGTGCAAAAATACTGCAAAGTGGCTGAAACGCAAAGTTCCACACCTTGTTTTCCTTATTCTGTGCCCTTACTGGCGCCCGAAGAAAACAAGGCAAGCCCACTCACGCGAAGAATGTGTTCGCGGAGTGGGCTTGTGGAAATTTTACACCGTTAAAGGCGTCGCGTTAGAGTTTACCGATAGTCTTTGTGAGTTGCTGCCCCATGCCGATGGTGTAGCCCTGGCTGAAGAATACAACGCGGTTGAACGTGTCGCCGATAATCACAACGGGGCGTTCGGGGCTTTGCGTCAGGCCGCTACCAAAGAGGTCGTTGGCCACTTGCTGTTTGCTGTCGATACCAAAGCGGAGATTCTTCGGCAGGTTAGGAAATTCGCTGCGACGTTTCATGAAGGAATCGTATTCTGCTGCCGTGGGGAAGAGCATCAAAATGGCGCGTCCCCAGCTTTCAAGTTCGGCCCGACTGGCTTCAATATCGTGGAGAATATGGGTGCTCGGCTCGTTGTTGGCTTTGAGTAATCCAACGATGAAATAGCCGCGCCCAGTGGTGGAGAGAACGCTCTTCTCCTTAGCTTCCTCAAGGTCGTGGTAGATGTTCTCAGCGTTGAAAGAACCGATGACACTCACCTGGCTGGAATCCTCCCGCATAACGAGTTGTACCGTGGTGTCGGCCGCTACGGGGAACACACTGATGTGGCAGAGCACACTACCATCGGCTAAACGTGTGCCGGAAGTGAGCAGATAATCGCCGTGCTCCACTTCTACGCCCTTTTTGAATGTTTCCGCCCAAGTAGCGTTCTCGTCATAACCTTGCAGTTTTGGTAGTCCATCTTCGAGGCGTGAGAGAGAGAAGTGGGAATAGTAGGACGGATTCTCCATGAAACGGCGCGGAGAATAGGAGAGAGCAAGCTTTGACAACTGAGAGTTAGCGGCAGCTTGCGTTGGACCGAAATCTACTGTTTTCCATTCTCCATCCCAATACTGGAAGTTGCTCGTCACTTCATCACGGCGGGCGGGAATGCCCAATGTGCGGCACATTGCGACGAAGCAGATACCTTTGGAAGTGGCTGAGGCTTGCTGCGAGGATAGCACCGTGACGGGAGCTTGTGGGACGAAGCGCGAAGCGGGTGTGGTGTCAGTCTTCACGCTATTTAGTTTCTGCATGATTGCTGCCACTTGTTCGTCGGTATGAGTGAATGTCCGGATCGTTTCCACTGTTTGAGCCAGCTCTTCGCGCCACGGTGTGAGATCTTCCGTTGAGATGCGAGGGCAGAGCACGTAGTGTGAGTTGCGTTGGAAGTCCTCTTCGCCCACTTTCATTGCGCTCGGTGTAGACAACTGCTTTTCGATTTGTTCGATGTGGTTGATGATAACCCGCTCATCAAAGTCGCGCAAGTCTTTGTCTGTCAAACTTTCGAGTACGTACAGAACAAGATCTTTTTGCGTCAAATTCTTCGATAATATGCATACATTCTTTTCTTGGTTGAAATGTTCAAGCACATCGTAGAGCGCCATGAAGTTTCCCTCCGATTTTTTGAAGAGCGGCTGTAAGCGGGCAGCATCGTAGTTTAATACTTCACCTATTTCCTCCACCTTCTTCTCGTTTGGCCAGACTGAAGGCCATTTCATGCGCTGAGCATCTTCTTGCGCCAATCGCTTATTGTTGAGAGCTTCGGCTTCGGGCGACACTTTCGGATAGTTGTTGCTAACGGGAGGAGGAGTGAGCGTTAAGTCAGTTTCAAAGCGATCGCCCGCTTTATGAGTAAGGCGTATCTCCGTGGGGTGTTTACCCTGATTTGGCGAAACTTTGGCAAAACCGTAGCGTCCGTCCTTTGCTGCCCAAACAAGGAGATCGCCCTTTCCGCAGATGAGTGAGGCTTCACCGCGAGCATCCGACTGAGTGGAATAGAGCGTATAAAATTCAGCATAATTATAAAGACCGAAGCGCACCTTTGCGTCGCGCACTTTACGCCCTTCAGTATCGACAATGCGCACGCTGCGTCGCTCAACAGGAGCGTAATTGTTGGTCACGTTGATAGTGGTTTGCAACGGATATTGCTGGAGGATTTGTTCGTCGCCTTGGTATCGTCCCATGACGGTAGTATTCATCAGCATACCACGCGCCGCAGGCTGATTGAACCACGCAATATTCAATTCGGCAGCTGGTTCGCAAGCACCGAGAAACTGCCATTTCCCATCAACGTAAGCCTCCACCCACGCGTGGTTATCGTCGGTGTGCGCCCAGCGCGGGGTGTACACTTGGCGTGCCGGTATGCCCACAGCTCTAAGAGCACTCACCGCCAGCGTACTCTCCTCGCCGCAACGTCCCGTTGTGGTGCGCATGGAAGCCAGAGGACTGGAGGTGCGCGCATCTGAAGGGCGATAGGTCATCACCGAGTGGCACCAATGGTTTACTTCGAGAGCTGCATCGTGCCAATTCATGTAGCGCACACGCTTTCGGAGCACTTCGTAGGTTTTTATACGGAATGAATCGAGATGTTCGTTGTTGACACGAATAGGCAAAACA